>JAABUY010000475.1_pt1 | contig 69155 bp, 80 predicted proteins | sample 5560271 | NCBI WGS metagenome assembly JAABUY01 (sample SAMN10711886, study PRJNA513374) | rock metagenome | isolation source: Antarctica rocks | place: Antarctica: Victoria Land, University Valley | reverse complement strand
GCGCCCCCTGTGCAATCTGCCATCAAGATGACCGCAGGTAGGTGATGAGTGTGATTTAGAGCTGTATTTGCAATCTATTTGACTGTGTGAGTTTCGTGTAGGGAGTTTTGCTGCTGTTGCGGCTTTTCTCAGTATGATCATAATAACTGTAATTAAGATAATTATGATCATTAATCTTTCTCTTACTCATTATATTTATCATTAAGATATAACAATTTCTTATATTCACTCAGACTGCAATGACAACTTAATAATTAGTCATAACAGTTTTAACTTTGTCTACAAGATGCTTTGTTAAACACTTAATTAAGCTTTAAGATATCTCTTTAAATTATCTTTAAAAACAAAAGATCATTATCTGAGATAAATACATCAAATTAAAGATTTAAAAATCAGACTCACAAATTGTTTAACTGCTTAAATAGAAATAATAAGTCTTCATGATGAGATAATTGTAGTGAATACAGTGATCAAGCATACTTCACTTAAAAAGTAAATTCTTTTAAGAATAAATCTTCTGTTAATGATCAGACTGACTATCAAGAATTTAAGAACATCTATTACAATGATATATATTAGAAAGTCAATATACTCAATATTTAGAAAGAAGAAAAGATCTATGAGTCAGATTAAGAGTAAGAGTTAAAGAACAAAAAGAATGAAAAAGAAACTGTGAACATAAATTACATAACTGAAACACAGAATGACTATTACAGCTACTGTAAAATCTTTCTGTTCAACAACAAATTGCATAAGTATGTACACAATGAGTGCAACAACAGAAAATTGATTAAACAGAAGCTCAATAAAATAATTTAAAAGATAAAATTTGTCAAACTATTAAGATCTACACTGATTAGATCTATAGCTAGTCTGTTCTTTTATGTATTTATCAGTTATGATTTTCAGAGCTGAAGATACATTATTGTCTTAATAAAATTAACATTTATAATAAAAGAAAAGTCAATCTATCTTAACACAGACTGCATTATGAGTCTAATTAACAGAAGCTTTCTAAAGAAATAGATTTCAGATATCTTGATTAAATGAATCTCATTATTCATTGTGATTTAAGAATTAAGAACTAAAACTCACTATTATGATAAATACATTATTTTGATTATTTATCTGTCTGACAATAACAATTAATTAACAGTAATCATTAAAGAAATGTATATTATCAATAATTTGAAGATTAAGATACTTATAAACATTAATATTCTCATTTTAAAGAATATTTCTATCATGCTTTTAAGCAGAAAAGCAATTGTGAGTAGTTGTGACAACATTGAACTATTATTAATAGTCATTATGTAGTTAATTGATTCAGTGCAAAAGATCATAATAATTCACAAAAATACAATTATACAGCTTAGAAGTTACACAAATGTATTAATAGTTAAGACTGCTTTATCTTAAAATCATGATCTTCTGTTTAAATCAGATTGTTATACAGAGAACATAGCAATATATATTTACATTATTGATTATACTTTATCAGCAGTATAAGTGCAAAATGACTTAGATGTGTCTCTTATTATTTCACAAAAAACTCATCTCAGTCATATTGTGAAATATGAAGTCAACAGATATTATCTAGTTAATTTACAGAATTCAGAACTTGCAGCCTTTACAATTAAAAAATGAGCAAATTAAATCAGAATGTATTTTCAAAGTTTATTGATCATAATAATGATATTTCATTTAAGAATGATGACTAGCTCTGAGAGAAAGATCATACATAAAGTAATGATTTATAGATTTAATGTCATAATGACTTAAATTACAATAATTATGTACTCATATTCTTATCTTTAAACAGATCAAGACAACTTGATAAAGATCTTAAAGAAAGAATGAATGAATATTTTACTCATTGATAATTAAAAGACTCAGTACAAGTCAGAACAAGTATGTGTATACTTAATTAAATAAAAGAATTGTGAAATAATTAATATGATGTTTGACAAGTTACAGATACAAGATCACTTAAAGTGAACTATAAGCTTTATTTCTTTTATCTATCTCTGTTCTGTAATATGAAAAAATCTATCAGATGAGACTCAAAAAGACAGAATAATAGTTAATATTTAAGTATTTAATAAAATCATTATGCTGAATGTCTATTCAGTATCTAGTCAGACTGACATTTTAACTGCAGTTTAAGAAGTTAAATACATCTTTACAGTTAACTGCAGCTTCTTCTTCTATCAATAAAGAGTAAAACAGACACATCAGCACTGTTTAATTGTTGTTTTACATTGAGATCAGAAAATCTTTAAGACTGTAGTTATAAAGTATTGAAACTTGTCAATGTATGTTCAATGAATGATTGATAGAATTCTACAACAACAAAGATTATACATTAAAATTTATGTTAATGATATTGTCATTTTCTTCAATACATTAAAAGAGCACTTAAATCATCTTTACAATATATTTAACATATTAAACAAAATGAGAATCTGTTTTTTACTGAAGAAGTTCTATTTAATATATTCATTCATTTAGCTGTTAAGTCAACAGATAGATGCTTTGAGCCTTGTGACTTCAAAAGATAAGTTAATTACAATATTTAAAATTAAATTTTCTTTAAGTCTAAGTCAATTAGAAAAGTATCTTGATCTAATTGACTATTTATGATAATATATTTTACATTATACAGCTATTATCAAGTCACTTCAGCAGCAAAAGATCTTCTTAAATTAAGATCTTTGAGCAAAAGAGACAAAAGAAAACACTAAAAAATAAATGATTATTATTATTAAATTAAATAAGTCAATTTTAAAGAAGTTAAATGTCTTTCATTATCTTCAGTCTTTATTCTCTCAGTCAATCATTCTAATGCATTTCTCATCAAAACAGCAACTCTACATTGATTTAAATGTATTTAAAGAATTCAGCTTTGAAATGTATATATATATTATGCAAAAGAGATTGCTGAAAACAGTGCTTCAAAATAAAAGTTTATAAAGTTTATTCTGTTTTTAAATAAACTGCTTTAAGATGCTGAAACACAATACTGATTAACAGAGCTTGAAGTGACAGAATTGATTTGAGTAGTTAAGAAGATTAAATACATAATAGAAGTGACAGTAAAAAATGTAATTATCTACATTAATTATGTAGTCTTAATAAGAATTAGCTGTCAGTTTAATTTAAATATTACTGTAATGAAAAAGCTTAACTTATATCTTATTTAAGCATCTAAATATCTTCAGTACTTTCATCTAAACATTCATTATAAAATTAAAAAATTAAACATAATATTAGATGCTCTGTCTCAATTGTTTAGCAATAACAATATCTGTAAGTGTTTAATTAATTAAGAAAATCAATCAGAAATAAATAACTTCATATTAAAAGCTTTGCAGATTAACTTAAGAACAGCTATTTACATAAAAATCTTAATGAAAGTTTCAGATCAATTGCAACAGAATAAGTGTGAATATGCTGAAGAATCAAAATGAAAACACATTTTATGAATATTAAAAAGAAACAATGCTTTGAGATTTAATACTGTAAGACTTTTATATGAAATAAGAAATGATCTTATCTTCTACAAAGATCTTGAGAAAGAGTCTTATCTATATATATTAAAGAGTCTTTATGACAGGATGTTCAAGATAGCTTATGATGATATTGATTACTCAGAATATGCATAGATTCATAAAAGATTAATTAATTTGCTTTATTTCTATAATTTATTAAAGAATCTTCATGAATACATATAACATTATTCACAATGTCAACTCAGCTAAACATCACATCATAAGTCTTATAATGTTTTACAGTCAATAATTACATCTTCTTACTCTTTTTATACATTGATAATTGACTTTATTCTGATCTTATCATTATTAAAGTCAGATAAGTATAACACAATCATGTCAGTCACTGACAAATTCAGTAAAGCTATTACTTTTATATCTAATCAAGACATTATGACAGCAGAAGATTAAACAATTGCATTATTAAATTATTTAGCATTGCTAAACTGAGATTTATCTAAAACAATCATATTAGATTGAGACTGCAAATTTTTGATGAGTCTGTAAAAAGAAATATTTAAATAACTTAAGATAGACTTGCTTTACTTAAGTGTTTATCATTTATAAATGAACAGTAACTCAGAAGCAATTAATTAAATAGCTGAAATTGTATTTTAATATTGATTAATGACTTTAAAAAAGTTAGATCTTTAATCATTTATATTGATATGTTTATAAGTTGCTTTAAACAACTTAACTAAGTACAGTTCAATCAGGCTCAGTCTTAATCAGATCATTTTTGATATGTAAATGTGTAAAGTTATGAATGTGCTTTAAGTAGAAGAGTTTAACACAGAGTGAATAGACTTTAATTATAATGAAGAATAGATGAAAAGAAAGTTAATTACTTTTACAATGATGAATTAGTACTGATCAGCACATATTGATGTTAAAGATGCAATAGTATACATTACTATAACAATAAAATATTATTATAATTGAAAACATAAATCTCTTTACTTCAAGATAAGAGGTTTAATAAATCTACATTTACACAAGAACTATACACTACTCAGTTTAAAGAAAAAAAATAAGAAGCTGAGATAGCAGTTTATGAACTTACTGAAAGTTCTGAATCATGTTAAAAAACTAATATATTGACTGAAATTATCATTAAGTTAACACATTCATGATGTTATATTAGTAGTACATCTGAAATCAGCTCATATCAATGATTCATATTGATGATTAAGATTAGAAGAGTTAAAAGAAGTTATAGTGAACAATAAAAAGAAGTGAAAAGTTAAAAAACTACTGTTTAAAAGAACATATTAAAAAGATAAAGACATAACTATCAAATATTTAGTCTGTTAACTAGAGTATAACTCAGAATTTGACAGCTGAGTTAATATTAAAGATTTAAGAAATGTTAAAGAGCTAATATAACTAGGCTGATTGTCAGGCTTTTTTAAAGCTGATTTTTTGCTTATTTTGCATGTCTTGTTAGCTGTGAACAATCATAGTGACAGGAACTTAAGAATTTGAACAAAACTTTAGCTGTGTGTATTAAGCTTGAAAGTGATCTAATTTTTATGATTTTAGACTCATTTTGTAGAGAATTGTGAGGGGTTTCTAATGATGTAAAAATTATCAAAATTACTCAACAAACAATGAAAATTACACAATATTACAAGTTGAGTCAGGCCTCAATGTTGAGCTTGACAAGTCAGATTAGATTTTGAAAGTTAAGTCTGATCTGACTTGATGATTACTTTAAATGTAACTGTATAAATCAGAGCAAACATCTAATGCATAACTATATAATAGCATTTCTTATTTAAGCAGTGAATTTCATATATACAATTTAAACTTAAACAACAGATATCAGAAAAGTAAATAAACATTTAGAAATAAACAACATCATTACTCATTAAAACTTTTATTAACTACTACTTTTTACATTTTTTATACAATTTCAGCACATCAATCATTTCTATAAGATACATACAGCACTCATTCATTCTTTATATTATGAAACATCAAAATGATTAATTAAAAGAAAAACTCAAAGTTAGTGAATTATGAACTATGATGTGACAATAAATTAGATAAAAAGATTGATACAGTTAAAGTAAGTAATATTTTTCAAACAATATGAAGAGAATGAAAGCTCTACATTGAAATGTCAGATTATTTAAATAAATTATTATTAAATAAAGTAAAACTTGATGACTATAATGTCTACATGATTATATGAAAGATGCAGAGAAACAAGAAAGATACAGTATAATCTGCAGACTTTGATTAGCAGAGAGATATCAGAGTTTTAAGAATTAATTATAATAATAAAGTTATTATAATGAATAATGCTGACAAGAACTGTTACATCATTTTTAAGAACTATTATTAGTTATGTAAAGAAGAGAAAAAAAAAGCAGATATAAAGACACAGTACAGTACACATTAAATTAAAGATGATGAATTGCTTTAATTTAACAATAAGATCATATATCTTAATTTATAATCAGTCTCTAAATCAAAAAAAATTAAGAATATTTATTATAAAAGTTACAAAAGCTAAACTGTTGAATCAAGTTAACTCATTATGTCAAAACATTAATATGACTTCATTTACTGAAACAGCATTGTCATTAAAATTAAACTCAGCTTTATTCATCATAACAATATTGTTATCTACATTAAATTTAGCAAATATAATGACATCATTATCTACATCAAATCTAGCAACAAAGCTCATCTTAAACTTCTTTACTTAATTAATATTGTTGTCAAAGTCAATACTTCAAGACCTAATTGCATTTAATATCATTACTGCATCTACTAAAATGATCACATCATCATAAACAGCAATCAGCTTCAATGTCTTTATATTATTTATTATACTTTATACATCTAAATAAAAGACAGACAAAACAGAACTTAATGTTTTTTTAATTAATAAATAATAATTAATGAATCTATTTATCTTAAGATCAATTACAACATCAATTAAGTTATAATCTTTATTCATTACAATTCTTATCATCAACATATCTCTTCTACAAATCATAATACAAAAATTACTTAATAGCTTCACTTAACTAGACATATGTCTAAACAAATAAATGAAGACAGTGATTAAAATATAAAGCTATATTGCTGAAGTGAAGAATTACATCATCATTTTAAAAGAAAAACTGAGCATCATTGAGAATTATACAGTGAGAATTCAGAGCATTTTTGTGAAGATGATCAATATATCAGATTTCATTATTGAATATTTAAGAAAGAATGACAGAATGACAGATGTAGACATGATTGAGATGATAGAAGATGAGTAAATAGTATTAAATATGAAGAATGAAAGAATCTTAATGAAGTATAAGAATAAGAATGAATAGATAAAGTAACATTAAAATGAATGAAGTAATGTTAAAGACTGATATCTTTTTTGTAATCAGCAACTTGTTATGATGCTGATGTCTTTCTTTTTCTTACTACATTAATTTATCATTATGATCTTTTCTCACTATAATGACCTTTCATCATTTCTTTTCATTTAGACATTTATTCTTGCTTTATTCATCATTATGAGAAATTGCTTCTGTCTATTTATTCTTATGATGTAATAGTTAAACAACTATATAGCTGAGACTTCTCACTTACTTAACAAGATAGCTTTTTATCTCTTAACTTTATTTAATGATAATATGAACTTACATTAATATAAAAGCTTTATTAACTCAGTGTTATCACTGCTAATAAAGTTACTTTTCTTTTTATATAAAATAAATCTTTATAAAGATGAATGTTACTGAAACTGTAAAGCAGATCTTAAAGAAGAATTTGAAGATAGTTAAGATAAGTGTAAATAAGAAGAATATATTAAATAATGTTGAAAATATTGTAAGTAAGATGAAGCAGTATAGAGATGCTGATAAGATAATAAATATAATGATGAAAAAAAATAAAAAAAAATATATACAGTAATAAATATTGTTATAAACTCTGTATAAGCATTAATAACATCAGTAACATTAAGAACATCAATGAAGTCTGCTTTATGTGAACATAAATGAATGTAGAGAATGAAAATAATATAAGTTATAAAGTAGATTGTAAAAAAGATTGTGAAGCAGACTTTGAAGAAGATAAAGAAAATTATTTAAATATGTAAAGTATTTAAAAAGAAAAGCTTTCAATGATAACATTTTCATTGTTAATGATTTTATTTCAGACAGTAAAGTAATTAAAATTGAGAATATAATGTTTTTCTTTTAATATTAAGCATTTTTCTTTCTTATTTCTGCACTTCACATTGTTACAATGTCATCAGCAAATCAGATATCTTATATAATTATTAATTTTCAATTTTATCTTTTTTCACTTCTTCATGACTGTCTAATGCTTATCTATAGTCATTTGCTGTACAATGTTAATTTAAAAATTCTATAAAGATCATTAATTTATCTTTTTCTTTTAAAAAACAACTCTCTCTTCTTTTAAGAACTTTAACTCATTATCTTCTATAAAATTATTTTAAATAAATCTTAAAGCAATCTTTTGTACAAATTTAATGTCAATAATTATTTAAATATACTTCTTCTTGCTTTCATGTCAAATCAAAAAAATAATCTTTAAATTGTCTTAATTCTCAACATCATTTAAATTTAAGATTAAATTATTCTATTTTTTAATTTCATTAGCTGACAGCACTGTCTTAACTTGCTGTTATTGCATTTAATAATATTTTAATTAAATTCTTTTCTTCAATTTGATCTGCTCATTTATCAGAAATGTTAAATAGTTAAAATAAATAAAATTTATCATTTTAATCTTAAAATACTGACTAATCTTGTTAAAAAGAACAGTTCAATGAATCAGAAACTTAAGCAAATTCTTTAATGAAGTCTTTTTTATCATATTAACAGTGTTAATGTGTTTAAATTTTGAGACATTGATGTTCTCAACATTCTGAGATAATATGAACAAGAAAAAACATCTAAGATCTTTTTAAGAGTCTTTCAAGATGAGTTTTGACAAAGATTTTATTTTAATAATTTTCATTCTACTTTTTGACATTGAGACTGTCATTATAGAGTCTGAGGTTGTCAATTGATCTTGTTTTTGATGTGAATTTGTGAGTGAATACAGGGGTGGCAAGTTTTACTAAACAAAGTGGTGCATTTTTCGCTTACAGTGTCTACTGACCAGAATTATTGCCGGCACTGTATCCGCATTTGACAATTAAGGTATTGAAGAAATCTGCCTACCTTATGTGTATATAGAGCGACGTCAACACTCTGTTCATTCCTTTCTCTTTTCGATGCACTCAATCTCACGCAGGCTTCTACATTTCAGATACACTGAAGGCCAACTATGTCAGCGCTGCCGAGGCCTCAGCACTTCCGCGACGGTCTCATCAGGCCACAGTCGATGGTCCAAGATCAAGCATGACAAAGGCAAAGAAGATGCCATCAAATACAGGCAACGATCCGTCCTATCCCAGGATCTGATGCAAGCATCCAAACGTGCGTTGCGGGCCCCCAAAAAATCTCATCGCTTCGTCTAGTTCTAACATCGAACGCCATGTCTGCAGAATACGGCGCTGACCCCAACGTCAATCCTCGACTTGCGCAAGCCATTGTCACAGCGAAGAAAGCCGGGTTCCCCAAATCTTCCATCGAGTCCGCCATAGCCCGGGGCCAAGGCGTATCCGCGTCCGGCGCCGCGCTCGAAACTCTCACGCTCGAAGCCATCATGCCTCCATCCGTAGCCACGGTCATCGATTGCCAGACGGACTCCAAAGCGCGGACGCTAGCGGCCATCCGGCTGCTCATCAAGGAGCACGGAGGGACGGTCACGCCTACGAGCTACTTGTTCGAGAAAAGGGGCAAGATCGTGTTTGAGCGCGCCGAAGGGCTAGGGGTGTATGAGGTGCTGGACGAAGCGGTCGAGGCTGGGGCCATGGATATAGAAGAGGACGAACAAGGCCGGTTGGTGGTGTACACAGAGCCCAGTCAGACCAAGGCGGCAGCAGAAGGGTTGACTGCTGCGAGGGGGCTGAAGGTGGAGAGCTCCGATATCATATGGGATCCTAATCTGGATACGATGGTTGAGTTGGACTCTGAGAGGCATGTTCAGAACTTGGATAGTTTTCTTCAGGCTGTGCAGGAGGATCCGAGTGTACAGAACGTCTATCTGAACGTAGCATAACCTCTGCTGTCATCAGGTGTTTGTCGAAGGCAGGTAGGAATCACCCGCAAGCTGCATTCGATGCGACTATGTCGACGGAGATCATTCGAAGCATTAGATACCTCTCCGGCGTTCAACAATTGACTTCATCAATATCGCAGTGTTCCATACGTCGTATTGTTATACCGTCCGAACGCCTTCTGTTGTCGCCACAACCGTAGTGGAGCTGGTTGCCGCAGATATCCGTGACAGTGTCCAACGACTCCAAGCCAGCCAGAAAAACCGGCACCACGCAACCTATCGTACCATCATCCGCGACACAGTGTCACCCTCCACACCCTGCTCACTCTGCGTATCCACTCACATCCACCCAGGCGCAACCGGTCGCTTCCAACACCCCCAGCAACCCATCAACCCTCCTCCTCCTCTCCCACCCCCGTCTCCCTCTCCGCCTCCAACCTCCTCGCCCTCCTCGCCAACCTCTTCTGCCTCAACCTCTCCAGCTCCCCATGTATCTCATCCTTTTCGAACGGTATCTTATGCGTTTGCTCGGCTTTCGGCCAGAAGTCCGGCACCGAGAAGCGGTTTTCGAGGTTGGTGCCGAAGTAGTACATCCATGCGATGGGAAACATGATATACATCCCGAACTGGGGAGTTGAAGGTGGTTAGCGAAGAGCTCGGGGACTAGTGATGTGAAGAAATGTGCGGATATGGGTAGATCAGGGAGGTGAGGGGACTGTACCTTGAAGATTTCTAGGTTTGGTCCACCCATCTTGACGAGATGCTGGTCTTGTTGAGCGAATTGGGGCGTCCGTGAAGATCGTCGAGCCGCAAGCTAAAGGCAAGGTTGCAAGGGTGTTTGGTTGCAAGGCGTTGCTTACAGTGCCGGAAAAAGCTCTGGTCCGTTCAGAACGCCAAAAAAAAACATGCACTTTTTTTTTGACAGCTCAGAATCCTTAAAACACATAAAAACTGTAACTACTTCACAATCACAGTGTATACAGACATTCTGAGTATGCAGAATGATAATTTATATATAAATTTATTAGATCTGTAATTTTTAGATATATCAATAAGCAATTGTATGTGTAGTTATCAAAAAAAGTGTGTTTTTGAGTGTTTTGTTGTGAAAAAACAGCAAATTTACATTATAATTGAGATATAACTCAACAACAACATCTTATCACAAAAATCTGAGACTGCAGTATTGAAACATATATAAATCTTTAGCATCTGTGAAAGTTCTGAGTCAATTGATACATAAATGATGTTGTTATTGCAGTATTTGATGAGATTTACATACAAAATGCAGCAAAATCTTAAGTTTTGTCGCTGTTTCATCGTAAAAACACACTTTCTTGATAACTACACATACAATTGCTTATTGATACATCTAAAAATTACAGATTCAATAGATTTATATACAATTCATCATTCTATATACTCAGAATGTCTATACACACTGTGGTTGTGAAGTAATTACAGTATTTATGTGTTTTAAGGATTTTGAGCTTTCAAAAAAAAGTGGTTTTCACGAGCATTCTGAACGGACCAGAGTTTTTCCGGCACTGTAGTCATTGTAGGATCTCCTGTGTAGGTAGGGCTGAGCCGAGGTACGTTTCGCAGATTGTCCTGGTGTCGTTACCTTACCCCACATAAGCTTGGATTTCTGTCAGATGTATTATAAGCTTTTCATACGTTGCATTCACTTTTTCCCATCTGATCCTATATCAGGTTGCTTCGAAGCGGGTGTTGGCAAGGACCCAGTCAAAGCATCATGGCGTCTGTAGAAGAGTCCGTTACTCTCACCATCAAGGGCAAGATCGCTATCATCACTCTCAACCTTGAAAAGAAACTCAATGCCATGACTCAAGACCACTACTACCGTCTCTCTACTCTCATGCGCGAAATCGCAGCCCGCGATGACGTGTTTATCACTGTGTTGACTGGAAAGGGCCGCTTTTTCTCTGCGTAAGAAATGCGCTAACACTCACCCAAAACCGCTAGGAGATGGTGATGGTGATGGTCGCTGACAGTCCAAATATCCAGAGGTGCGAACGTCACCATCTCCCGCGAAATGCCCGAGGGTACTGATCTGCGCCGTCACTGGCTCCGTTCCTTCGTCGCCAACAACCTCGACATAACCAACGCCTTCTACACGCATCCCAAAATCCTCATCACCGCCCTCAACGGACCCGCTGTTGGACTTTCAGCGGCCCTCATCGCGTTCAGTGACTTCATCTACGCCGCGCCGCACGCGTTCCTGCTCACACCGTTTTCGAGCTTAGGGCTGGTGGGCGAAGGAGGCGCGAGTAGGGCGTTCGTGAACCGGCTGGGGATCAGCAAGGCCAACGAGGCGCTCATTATGAGCAAGAGGATTACAGCCGAAGAATTGCTGCAGGTCGGCTTCGTGAATAAGATTTTCGAGACGGAGAAGAATGAGCAAGAGAAGTTTTTAGGTTTGGTGCTGAAGGAGATCGACGAGAGGTTGGGGGATCATCTGAATAGTGACTCGCTAGTCAAGATGAAGGCGCTGATCAGGAAGCCCGAGAGGGACATTATGGACTCGCAAACCGTCGCTGAGGTCTTTGGTGGGTTGGAGAGGTTCACCGCCGGTGTGCCGCAAGAGGAGTTTAGAAAGCTTGCCAGCGGAGAGAAGCGGCACAAGCTGTGATCTGACTCGACGATTTCCCCACCAGAATTGTTAGAATTTCTGTAATGGATTCGCGTAGGGAGCGTCAATGAATTAAAGATCTCCACAGGTAGATATTACCTAGGATGATCTTAGCTATGGTGTAGAAAAGCGGCCTTTCGGCATAGTATCAATCACCCAGATACTCCTCCCAGACTCCACGCCATTCATGAAGCAGTCCACAACGCCTTTGCCAGCCCGAGAAAGAACGTCCTCATGTCCGTTGCTTGCCCTTCTCCGGAATCCCATCTCTCAGCCTCTCCTCTTGCCGCTTCCAGTGACTTCCTTCCTCATAGTCTTCTCTAATCCCCAACGCCTTTCTCAACTTCTCACTCTCCTCAATCTTCGCTTGAGCCAGTTCATGCACCTGATACGACTTCAACCCTCTCGCTGACGAACCCTTCCCTGGCCCATTCGTCTCGGATGTCAACTTTACTCGATAAGCACTGGTTTGAACCTCGATCTCATCTTCTTCGACGCTGCGAGCAGTGGACGTCAGCAAATCTACCGAGCAGTAATCATCGCAGTAAAAGGGCTCAGCAAACGTACCCTTCGTCCTCGAGCTTATCCCTGAGGTCGAAGACTTTGACTTCAATCTCGCGTAATCTGTCATGGTTCAGGATGTCTTTGTCGGGCTGCCGTTGGCGATGTTTGATACTATCGTAATCTTTGGGATATGGGGCGACGTTGTCACGGGGCCGGAGTTGGGAGAGGTTGCGTTGGACGTAGCCGGACGTGCCGGAGCCTCGCGGAGTGGAGAGTCCAACGTTGGAGGACATGTTCCAGACAGTCTAGGGTGGAGATGACTTATATGCCTGTGCTCTGGGTGGTTCAAGTCAAACAGGTCTGGGCTAAGGTGTAACAGCTGCGGTTTGAGGTAACGAGGCGTGCATGGACCATTGCAGATCTCCCGATTTTAGCATTGAGATTGCCGAGCTGCACGGACGTCATACTACATTAAGTTCTAGATCTGATTTGCGTGGGAGCTTATTGCGAATTTAAAGCAGTCTCCAGGACTTGTATCCTCGAAAAGAATCTGAAATATCATTGGGGATTGAATTACCTGTCACCGAAGCTTGGACAAATGAACATGTCCGATGCAGACACGGCGACGTCTTCACGCTCATCCTCTCCAGAAACATTGACTCGACTCCCCTTCCCCCCAGTTACGAAACCACATATCCTTCACTGCTCATACCATTTCTGGTATAGACTGTGAGTACGCATTCATTATCATCCTACCTCCTGCTCACCACAGTACGCAGATATCGAAGCATAACCCCCAAAGCACGCCTCATTCCTCTGACTCCACCCTTCCTCTCCTACCTCCGCGAAGATGGCATAGTCCTCCCGCCTGACAACGATCACGACCAACAGCCCAGCCTCACCGACACCGATAGCGGCATCTTCTCCGCCGAGGATGACTCCGAAGACGAAGACGCCCTCCTGGACCCTTCAATCCAGTTCCGAGAAGTCCACCAAAAGATCAAAGCCACTATAGACGAACTCGGCGGCAAAGTAACCCCGAAACTAAACTGGTCCGCGCCAAAAGACGCAACATGGATCGCCGCGACGAATAGCATGGAGTGCCGAACACCCAGCGACATCTACCTGCTGCTCAAAAGCTCAGACTTCATTACGCACGACCTCGAGCACGCCTTCGATGACTGCGAAGATGAAGACTCATCCGAAGGCCAGAACGAACAGACCGCAAACACCACTTCCACCTCCACCCCCACCCCCACCCTCACCTCCAGCACCCAACCCCACTCCGACCCTTCAATCCCCTACCACCTCGTCCTTCGCAAATACCTCCCAAACCTCAACCCCGCCCTCGAATTCCGCTGCTTCGTCCGCAACCGCACCCTCCTCTGCCTCTGCCAACGCGACCTCAACCACTTCGCCTTCCTCGCCCCCATGCGCGACCAACTGCTCGGCCGCATCCAGTCCTTCTTCGACCACAACCTCAAAGCCACGTTCCCGGACCCCAACATCGTCTTCGACGTCTACCTCCCCAATCCACATACCCGCGTCTGGCTCCTCGACATCAACCCTTGGGCGCCCTGCACTGATCCTCTGCTCTTCAGCTGGTTGGAGATCTTGACGTTGCCGGAGCCGGACGGCGAGCCCGGGGAGGAGGAGGACGAGGAGGCGGAGGCAGCGGCGGCGGTGTGCAGGCTGTCGATTCGCCGTACCCCGCAGGACTCGGGATCGGATCTCTTCGGAAATAGCGCCAAGGACGAAGCCTCTGCATCGCTTTCGTCGTCGTCGTCTTCGTCTTCGTCATCCTCTTTCGCGTCTCTTCCCTTCGTCCCCGAATTCCGACTTGTAGCCAAGGACGACCCGGAAGCATACGCCTTCAATACCCCGCGGTATAGCGCGCACAAGTTGCCAAGGGATGTGGTGGACGCGGCGGCGAGTGGGGATGTGGAGGGCGCGGGGGGCTTGCGGGAGTTTGTGGGCGTTTGGAAGGATGTTTTGGCGAGGAGGCGGAGGGGAGAAGAGGGAGTGGGCGACGGGGATGACAGTGACTGAACATTTGCGTATCTAGCCAGCTGCTGTAGATCCCTCGAAGGACTCAGATCCCAACCCTCAACCCTCTATCTTCACAGGGCTTTACATTATGGCTAAGATAGGACGACTACATCGTTCTCGTAATCGCCACCGTGCATAAATTCTAACTCAAATCCCCCAACCTCCCACCTCCCCTCCCACACCTACCCCACAACCCCCTCAACAACCCACCCCACCCTCCCATCCCGCCTCTGCACCACCCTCCTCGCCGCCAACGGCCACCCCAACCCACCCCCCGGCCCCCCCACCAAACTCGGCACCACCCACCCCTCCCGCCTCTCCGGCCTGCCCTCGCGCACCTCCACCTTCCCAATCGGCTTCCCGTACCGCAGCAGCGGCGTCCCATGCGCCATCGCCGCCAGCTGCAGCCCGCTGACGGGCGTGAGAGCGTGCATGCGCACTTTCCGCGTCTTCGCCCCGGTTATGGCAGATGGGGGCGCGCGCTGCAGCGAGGCGTAGGTGACGTATTGCGGGAGGTCTTTTGGTGGGGTGTGGGCTAGGACGGAGGAGGGGTGTAGGTAGACGGCTTTGTCGTCGTCGGTGTCGTCGGCGTCGTCGTCGGTGGCGGCGGGTCGGCGGGAGGGGAAGTGGGACGGGAAGAGCGTGAGGTAGGGGACGTCGATTGCGCGTTTCGGTTTCCGGTCGCTGTCGGGCGGGGTCGGGGCCAAGTCGGCGCGGATAGCGACCTGGTCGATGAAAGCGGCTGCGACGATCTGCTTGAGGGCTTTGAGTTGCTTGTCGGAGGGTTCGGGGAGGCGGGGCGTGTAGGGCGCCACGAGACCTGGCCGGTTGGCGCGCACGAGGTCCGTGAGCTGGTGCCGCAGCTGCGTGGCTTCGTGGAGGGCTTTGGGGCGGAGGAACATTTGCGCGCAGAAGGGTTCCGCGGCCGCGGCGTAGGCGTAGGCGCACACGGCGGTGAGCAGTTTGATGGCGTCGGAGGTTTGGTCGCGCCGGCTGAAGAGGTGGTGTGCTTTGTTGTAGGCCTTTTTGCGGCTTTCGCGGGCGGTGTCTTCGAGGTGCGAGGTGGGAGTGTAGGTGGTGGTTGGGTCGCGCGGTGGGGGGGAGAGGTCGAGCTGGTTTTCGGGGATGAAGATGTCGGCTACTGAGAGCGCGGCGACCATTGCGATGGTGTATGGCATGCAGCCGTGCTGCTGGCCGATCAGTATCATTTTGGAGAAACGGGGTGTGAGGGGGTAGATCGACAGGTCGCGTCCGGTCGGTGTGATTTTGCCGTCTGGTGATATCGCTCCGAGGTATGTGAGTAGTTTCTCGGCTTTGATCAGGCTTTGACGATCGGGGGGTGTAGGGAAAGGAAAGTTCGTAATATGCTGTAGGTCCATGCTTTTGAGCTGCAGGACGACATCTTCGATTGGCATCCGTAGGATTTCAGGTTCGGCAAACTCGACAAAGTCCCGCTCGTAGATGGCTGAGGAGTACAGTCGATAACAGTGTCCAGGTCCGGTCCGACCGGCACGTCCAGCACGCTGATTTGCGCTGGCTTTGCTGATCCAGCCGACCTCGAAGCTTTGGACTCCAGTAGTAAGATCGTAGTGCTTCTCTTTGGACCTTCCGGTATCGAAGACGTAACGGATACCCGGTATCGTAAGACTGGTTTCTGCCACGTTGGTTGAGAGTACAATCAGTCGAGACCCTGCTGGTGGAGGCTCGAACACCTTGAGTTGTTCCTTGGTAGCTAGTTGAGAAAAGAGGGGCAACACATGTATTGGAGATGAGGCTTCCATAGGCTCGCCCACATCGAAGTCATGGTCGTCTTGGTCAACATCCGGCCCTGAAATGCTGGTCTCACTATTTGACTCAATATTGATATCGTGGTCCCTCTCGACTTCCCTCCCTTGACCAATACCGAGGTCGATGTCTTCGGTCTCCTGGGGCGCTTCACTGGCGGGTATCTGCGCCTTTGACTCATGGACATCAGCAGTCACTGTTGACGGGAAGGTCTGTCTAAGACGCTTTGAAAGTGCAGTAATCTCATTCTGGCCCGTCAAGAAGACTAACATGCCTCCGGACGGCAACTTTCGATGAGCTTTGCATAGTTTTTGAAAAGCCTCCTCCAAGTAGTCTCTTTGTGTTTTCCGTGCAAAGTGGATGGAGACGGGGTATTGTCGTCCCTCCGCTTGAAGTAGGGGAGGTGGATTAGTGCGGAACAGATTCTTGTTCTCCGTAAAATCAGATATTCTCAGAGTAGCGGACATTATTACAAGCTTGAGCGGTTTGATATTTGGGTCCTGTTCGCTTAAGCTAGCCCTCAGATCAACAATCCGACTAACCATGCCAATCAAGATGTCAGTGTTGACACTGCGTTCGTGGGCTTCGTCGATGACGATAACAGAGTATTTCGTCAACGCAAAGTCATGAGATATTTCACGGAGAAGAATGCCGTCTGTCATGAACTTGATAGCTGTCTTGTTACTAGCACTGCTCTCGAACCGAATCTGATACGAGACCTTCCCCGGACTCCCTAATTCGTCGCCTACGCGTTTTGCCATACTGACGGCAGCAACACGACGAGGTTGCGTGACCCCAATCATGCCAGGGGTGGGCCCGTTTGGATCTCCATAGCCGGCTTCGTAAAGGAATTGCGGCACCTGGGTTGTTTTGCCACTGCCTGTCGCTCCCCAGATTACTACTGTGGGGTTGTTGTGTATCGCTTCCATAATCTTCTGCTCCTCTGCGACCACCGGTAATCCAAGCCGTGCCTCCTGGATCTCTGGTGTTCGCTCCACGTTTACACTATACGCTTTGCGTATGGAGTCCGTTGCCGTAACTGTAGCCAGCTCCGGAGGGAGAGGGTCCTGCTCCGGCGCTCTAGCCTTGAAGTCAATGGCTATCTGGTTTGATGTATCTTTATAAAGCCCCTCAGTGGTGCCCGACGGAGTGAAGCCTAGTGCTTCGTTGACCTGCCGTGTAGCCCAAGTCTTAAAGGCTGAGGACCTTTGACGCGTAAGGACTTCACTGCCACTGCTGAGATCCTCTTCATAGTCGTCTCCTTCGTCGTCGTCGCTATCGTCACTACTCGAACCGTTTTCATTAAAGATTGGTGTATCATCTTCAGAATCGTTAGATACTCCAGAAGATTCGTCATTCGACGTGTCATCGGCATGAAGCTCGTCTTCATCTGTTGCAGTATCAAACCCTTCCCAAGCAGGCTCGGGTTTCAGTGCTCTCTTGCGCTGTATCGTCTTCCGCTTCTTGATCACCGGGTTGCCATCTGTCCCTAAGTCAAGAGGCCGCTTCAGGCCGCTTCCGATACTCACTCCGGGGGTTGCATGGACAGCTGGGATAGAATCTGTTGCAGGATCCGGGAGATCCGTAACTGAGTCCGTATCATGTACCGTACCATCAGATTCATCCTCCTGACCATAAGACGGTGATAGTGATTGGCCTTCCTCTAGCTTTGCATGAAGACCGGCTTCCTGTTCAGCCAACGCCCGTGAAAGACGATCTCTCTTCGTAGCTTTGCCGACTCCAAGGTTGCGTGAGCTTCGTAGCAGACTCGTATCAACCTTACTCTGGGATAGTCGCCGGATAAGGTCGAGTTTCTCATCTTTGCGGAGCTTTTTATCCTACAACGAGTATTTAGATCCAGCTCCATTACAGTAGGCTTCAAATCATACGATGTACTTGTCCAGCCTTTTTTGCTTTTTACTTGAAATCTTCGGCTGTTGCGCTCGTAGATCTTCCTTCAACTGGCGTCGTTTCTCTTCCTTTTCGGTCTTTGCAACTGGTATAATCTCTGTGGTATTGGAATCATTGCTGAGGCCGTTGCCGGACCTACCATCACGACTCTGGGTTTTGTTTATTTTATGCTTACGCTGGCGAGGAACAAATTTCGGCATTGTGAGGGTAGGGAGTATATGGATAAGGCTTAGACAATTTTCGCAAGTGACGCTACAGCAGGGTTTGTTGGTCCGAGCGCTGCATAAGAATTACTGTAGGCTTCCGTAGTTGGGCCGGATCCTCAATGTTTACTTCAACCACATTTGTTGACGCTCTCGAACTGGGGATTTGCTTGAGAAACTGAGAATCCAAAAAAATAATGCCAGTTCCAATGGCCGGCGACATGCTTCAGGGGCAACATGGAGTGTCTAGTGCACCTTATCCAGCGAGGACCAAGCAGGCAGCGGGGATCGTGAACGGTGTCCACACGGAAGTCATGTCGGTCTCTTTCACGGACAAGCTCATAGTAACCATCATTCAAGGGGGCCGCTTGGCTCAGTGGGTATGTCTGAATAGTTGTTAGTGATGAAAAGTCGGTTGACAGTTTGTTTTGAGATCCACATACCTCTCGATTCCGAAAACCCCAATCGCGCAGACCAACATCTTCCGGCAGACTCCGAGGATGACGGTCTATTACCGTTGCCATATCTAAATCCTATAACTCTTCTCGGGGGGGCGACGCCGGATAGGGAGATAATGGGCCGACTCTATGGGACACAGATTGCCAGCGCCATCGCAACTAGAAATCCGGGCGATAATCGGGTGGTTGTCATTGGACTGGGACTCGGCAAGATTGAAGCAGACAGAGAGTCTTTCTTCGACATCATGGAATTAGTTTTGAAGTGCATCTGACTATCGGCAAGCTAGTAGCCTGCTTAACCCAAACAAATGAAAAATTACGGGAAAAGGTTTCCACAAGCAAATAAAGCGACGAAAAACTTGGCGGCATTTGCCCCACAAAATCGCCTAAAATTGAAGACGGGAGAGTTGCTGGTCAACGTGACACAAGAGCTGGGGGTCGACGGGCATTGAACTCGGGGCGGCGGTGCTCTCGGGGGTGTGGCACGGGGGGTTCGCCGGGGAGGTGGGGGTGCGCGCCGGGGAGGTGGGAGTGCGCTTCTTGAAGAGGTCCGCGCAGTGGATGTCTCGATCTTGGAATACGTTGACGTACTCCACAAATCGGCGGACCCCGAACAGCGCGACGAAGAGCTCCTCCCGATCCCCCCGGCTCAGGACGCCCCCCTCCATCTCCACCCGCTCCACCCCCGTGATGGCCTGAAGCCGTTGTGCCAGCATGAACGGACGATACGTCATGTGGAAGGAGTGCGCCGCGAACTTGATCTGGAGCTTGTTGATGCGGATGCCCCCCGCGGCCAAGATCTGCTGCAACGTCGTGTCGAACCCCACCATGCTCGTTTCGCCGTGGCCCGCGTTGCTTTCGTGGCCGATGCACAGCGTCGCGTGGTCCAGCACCGGCCTATACTCCGCCGCCACACACCCCAACTCGCTGCATCTTGGCAGCCCCCTCGGTTTCGTCCACGCCAGAAGTTCCCAGCCATATCGCGCGAATAGCAGCTTCTTCTTGTGGTAAAGGTATGGTCGCGCTTCGTGATAGTACTGGTGACATGTACGGAGGAGCGCCACTCCCAACACAGGCTTCGGGTGCGCCCGGACATGATCGTGAGTGGTGCCAGTTACATCGATGAGTTCGTCGACGGCCTTCAGTGCGTACTTGAATATACGCAGGCGGATCTCGATGGGGATTTGGTTTAGCGGAGAAACGGAGGCGGACTGGGCGTTCGACATGATGCTAGCGTCGGAGGAGTCTCTGTCGTGGATGATCAGGCTTTGATTCGTGTTCTGCGATTGGGTCAGTGTTCGTCGAAAGCTTTAATGTATGCTCAAGAGAGAACTTCGGGGGTGTCCTTGAAAGTGTCGACAGGGAAAGCAAGAAAGAGACTAGATTACGGACCTGAATATGCGCTTCAAATATGGAGCGTCGGCGATACAGAACAGTTGAAAAGTGGAAGACGATGTGCTGCGGTCAAGTCAGCATTGGTCAAGAGCTAGGTACGCCCCGAAGGGCAAGGTTCTCAAAGGGAAGGAGACTGTAGGAGGTTTGATGCAAGGAGAAGACTTGGCCTACGAACCTGAATGTGCGCTTCGAGAGTGGAGCACTTGGTATACGATGGTCAGATGACAGCGACGATGTTCTGTGGTTGGGCTAGTGTTCTTCGAGAGCTTGGGTGTTACAGCGAAAGTGAAATCCCTGATCCGCGACTGAAGCTGTAGAGGTTCAATGCCCGGAGGAAATCTGGATTACGAATCTGAACGTGTGCTTCACGTATGGAGCTCTTAGTACAAGGCGGTCGAAGACTGGAGCTATGTTCTGTGCTCGGGTCAGTGATGTTCAAGAGCTCAGGTATGATGGCGAGTTGGAAATTCTCAAGTCTTCTTTGAGAGAGAGCGTTGGAGGTTTAAATCAAGAAAAAGAGCGGATTACGAACCTCAACGTGTGTTCCACGGGTAGAGCTCTTCGGATAGGACGGTCGAAGACTAAGCGTCGGTCTGTGGTTCGGTCTGTGGTGATAAAAGCTCAGGTACGACGGCGGGGTGAAAGTTCTCGGAAGAAGTTGAAAAGTAGAATCTTCAAGTCAAAAGCTACGAGAGCCACGAAGCTTTACGTGCGCCTACTCGCTGTGTGTCTTGTACTAGGTGATCAACGAGCGGCGACGAGGTCGAAGAACTTCCGCGTCAAGTACGAGGCAGGTGGATGGTGAAAGAAAGAAAGAAAAAAGTCAACGTGGGCGTGGGTGTGAGGGGGTTTATATGCCCACATAGCTCCATGGCGGCTACACGAGTTGAAGCTCAATATACTAGCGTGGGGGTCAATTCGTAGTGGTTGAAGAGCCTTGCCGGAGCCCCTTTTGCGCCTCAGTTAGCCGTGGTTCTCTAACAAAACTGGCGCTGCCTCTGCTTCAATGCACGTCACATTGAGCCCTAAGGGGTCTGAGCGAACTTAGTGCGAAATGTGGCTGCATATTGGCCCAGTTTGAAATGACATGCACTGAACGCGAACAACACTTCACTTTAAGCGAGATATTCACGATGTTCATGATCCAGTACGACAGTGATACTTTTGATTCTAATCATCGTAATCCGCATCTTTCGCGGAGATAACACATCCCTCTCTAGCATGCCAAATGCGCCGTTCCGTCCGCTCCAATAAATGATCCTCAATGAAGGTAGGAGCAGCTTCACTTCCGCCCTTCACCTCACTCGCATGCCCTTTCCAAACTCTCACTTCCTCCACCGTGGCCCCCACCTCAAACTCCCCACTACACAACACGCAAATCCCCAGTTCCACCTCCATGCTCTCGCCCGGCTGAAGTAGAGGTAAAGCGCGCTGCAGCAAGCCGTGCCACACAAAGCGCTTCGAGAGGTCCAGCGCGATCGTATGCGGCTGGTTGCGCAGACTGGGCTGCAGGCGAAGCAAAGGAAGAACCGGCTTCTGGGAGCGATTGTGGATCTTCGTTTTCAGCGTCAGAAACTCGTCGGTGGTGACGGAGAATTTCGATCGTCCGGTTCGACGCACTGAGGTTTCGCTAGTGGTACCGTCTTCGGGTGCGACGACGGACATTTCGATGCCGAGATCTTCGATCTTCAGAGCGTCGACCATGCGGGTGGTGAGTTTAATGCCGCGCAGGTCGATGTCGCCCGTCCTTCCGGTCGACTCTTCTTCCCAGCTGCCGCGGATGTGCTTCAGTACCTCTTCGCGGTACCAGAAGACTTCTCTGTTGGCCCGCTCGGCCTCTGGTGAGATCTTGCTTGCGCTGACGACGTATTGACGGCGATTGGCTGGGTTTAATGTCGGTATAGGCGCGTGAGGATTTTGTAGGAGTAGTCGTGGCAGGAGGAGGATGAGGCGAGACACGTGGCCGGGTTGGAGGACCTCGTGGACTGTATATGCTCTTTTCCACATGTCGCCGGTGTGGTCTTTGGAGGTGTTTTCGCGGACCTGTAGGGAGATTGACAGAGGGTTTGGCCATGAGTTGCGCACGTCGAGGAGTAGTAGACAGTGGTCATCGCCATGTGGTCCTAACCCTAAGCGCTCGAGAAGAGACTGGAAGCGGTTTTCTCCTTTTGGAGTTGCTTTCGATACCGTCCTACTTCTCTGGTGTTGAGTCTGCCCATCTATGCTTCCATTGGCCGGCAGCTGCTTCTGTTGGTTCGACCACGCAAAGTCGCCGGTGAATGGTAGTAGGTCATTTCCCACCACAGTAACGCTGGCGTTGACAGCTATTGTCACTGGTAGATTGACCTGTCGAGTATAGAATGTCTCCTTCACTTCCGATCTGGGCACACCAAGATAAGCGTAGTCTATTTGGACAACGCAGCCGGAGAGGCCAGGCTTGCCAAGCACCTCAAACTCATATGTGGCTGTTTGTCCAGGAGTAATAGTTGTGTCCTGCCTGTCTTCTGTTCGCCGCCACCGAAAGGCTTTCTTCTGCGCTGAGCGTAGCTCGATCTCGTAGCGCTCTGCAGGCGAAATTTCTCTATTGCTCATATTATCTTGGAGACCGAGCATGGTGTTGTCTTGGAATGAGAAGATAAGTAAATCTACAGGAGTTTTGGGTGATTTGTTGTGCAGAGTTATTGTGAATGTCCTCGTCTCCCCTTCGAGTACCGTTATGGCTGCTTGTGCGAGCGATGTTGATTTGATAGCTACCACAGGCTGTGCCCCTATAACCTTGAGACTGAGAGTGGTGACTTTGGGACTTGACAGCGACAATTGACTTGCGTTTTGAGAGAGCTCGGAGCCATTCGAGACAGGGCGAGCCGGCGAATGTTCGGCCGCCGCGAGGCCCGATACCTTGATATTAGTATCTGGAGGAGGCGTCCACGGTTCGCTGAAAATAGGAAACCTTCGTTTTCTGCAACCTAAGATCTTGACGAAGCAGCCTGTTATCTGCAAAGACCCCGTCAACTCGGCCATTCCGCCGAGGGTCAACGTTTGGGTACAATATGGACCGACAACAGCGCTTTGCTGCTGTGAGGTGAACTCAACACCGTTAGATTCTAGGCTTAGCTGCTCGATTTCGATTTGAAACTCGAAAAGATTCTGCACTGTAACTCGGAAGTCCGAATGCTCCCCAGCGACTAGGATCGGCTTGACGTCTAGAACCTTTGTATTCTTCAAAAATGGGTTGTAAAGGAACGGATCGTTTTCCTTCGTTTTCTCGACGACAGCCGCGGTCTCTATTTCACTTTTGGCGTGCGGTATGGGCGTTTTCCACGGAGCTTGCTCGACGGCGTCTACTTCGCGAACCAAGAATTCATCCCAATATTCGGTTTCTAGGCCCTGCATGCCTAGCTGCTTCGCTGCGCTGATTGTTCGGGATATGTTGTTGGCAAGACGTATCTGATCTTCTCGGTGAAGGGCAGCGGATCCATCACTACTGTCCGATTTAGGTGCAATTCCACTGCCGGCAGTGCGTAGCAGGTCAGACGTAAAGTGGAGGACTCCCTGCAAGTCCGGGAGAGCTTCGCATAAATTGATGCATGATCTTAAGACATCCGTCTTAAGTTGGAGACTTCCAAACGCACGCAATTTGCCTTGTCGAAGCATTCTTGATATTATCAGCTCTGTCAAGTCGTCTGACCCCGCGACGGTAGTATTTGGTCCTTCAACATGCGCAGATCCCTCCGTGATTGAGGCAGGAGTCCTCGATCCTACGATACCATACACTCCCCCGAAGACATCTAATACTTCTTCAACGCCCTTTATATCCTCAATGTTGATATTAGCCGAACCCACTGTAGCCGGTCCCTTGCCAGCAACGTCGAGTGCCAACAGTCCAGCTGCTGGATGCACTCCCATCTCTGCAGCACCCAGTTTCCTAGCATGAACTAGGCCTGGTATTAAAGCAGACAGCAATTCTCTAAATACGAAGGCCTTCTTCCTGTGAAACCCTAAAGTCGAGAAGACCGAGATAATCCCAGACAGAATAACGACCCGTTCAGCAACGGAGAGCTGGTCCTCCGATGACGATGAAGAAGGAAAAGCCTTCAGAAGTATGGAGCTGATCTCCGTTCTCGAGGGCACAGTCGCTGCACGGATGGTTGAAGGCCAGGCTGCCTTGGGTAAAGGCGTATTGAGGACGAGGTGACGAAGGGCATCATCGTTGAGTTGTCCATTGCAGAGGTGGATTGTGGTCAGTAGTTTGGAGAATCGGACGACAGTTTCTGAGAAGACGATGTGGGGGAGTGCCTCCGCACTGAAACTAGCCGCACGGGTGTACAGATCAAAGATAAGGGTCAAAAGCTCGGGTAAGAGATTGGTGAGATTTTGTAGCGATACGAGGCGGTTTGCAGTGCCAGGTAATCTTTGTAGGTTAATGTCCGTAGAGCTTTCTGAGGGTGTGATGCTAGAAGGTTTTGTTGAGGCTGTTTTGTCCGCAAGAGGGTAACATAGAGAAGGGATCTGTAGCACAGCACTTAAGGTAAGTTTCCCAGCAGCGCAAACGAAAAGGCTTTAAAAGCTGCGGCGAGAGTACTGGGATAGAAATATACCTGAAAGTCCATACCAGCCCACCCTAACATCAACAGGCTGATTAAGATGTTCTCCAGGGCCTTGGCATGCCACAAATAGTCACTGTTGGCTTTGGCGACCGAGGCGCCCTCCACAAGCTCCCGTATTGCATCCGGCCATCGACCGGCTTGCAAATAGAGAGTGCCAATAACAATAGTTACTCTAGCTTTGCCGTTGTTCCTCGCCCGTTCAGTAAGGCTGGCAGAACCGAAACCTTGGACAGATACCCGCTCGCGACTCTGATTCCGCCAAGCTGCTCCCGCGCTGGACTTGTTTAGTACTTTGGAAAGGCCGGCGGCTTGACTCGCTCCAGAAATGGCATCGAATGTGGTTGGAGGAGTTCGAGCACCGTCACTCGGTGACGACGAACGAGCATCTCGCACGGTTTCTTGTATTCCGTTCAGGCGGGACGGAAGCTGAGCGGGCAATGATGCGCGGACCTGACTCCTATCAAGGCTACCGGCGGGTGACTCAGAGCGTGATCGGTGCCCTTGCGGAGTACCGTCTGTTTCTTGCCGAGTCCACAGGGGACCTTTGGCGTTTACTCCGTTGCGTGATGTACTCGGCGACTCAATGGACTGAAGCCCTTGTAAGGTTCTGGCGTGACTGGTCATCTCAGCCAACACCAATCCAGTCAAGTCACACATCAGAGTCTTTATTGTTGTAGTCCTCGATGCCTCTGGAGGAGGCACAGGTAGAATCTTCTCTTGCTCGATTACTGCCGACTGGACAAAGTCAAATAGAAGTATCCGATGCACGATCGCACTGTGATATTGCCGCTCCACATCCTCTAGACTTGCTAAGAGTTGGCCCAGCTCATCTTCCACAAGCCCGGCTTCCCCTGTCCGCGGACTGCCAGCGCTCACATTGAGCTCGTGCACGCCAGTACCATGCTGACCAAACTCCCTGCCGTCAGCTATGGCTATCACAATAAGCGGCTCCCGATATAAGTCGAAAGGTGATAAGGACCGATGTGCCGTAGGAGCTGTAGAGGTTGAGAGATTGAAGAGTATCATGCCAGTGGGAAAGGCCAAGGGGGAAAACATGGCTATCAAGAACCGCTACAGTTAGCATCAGGTACTGCGCTCTGTTACAGACAAGCTTGGGTGAACAGGTGGGGAATTACTTCTGTTTGGTCGGCCATCAGGGCTGACGTCTCCTAAGCGTACTACATTCTCTGGCTCTAGCCTCTGAATGAAGCTCTGGAATCTGGATTGTTTGATTCGGCCCAAGGGTAGTAGTAAGGCCCGAATACGCGCCGGCGCGATCGGTGAAAGGGGGTCAAGTCCCATAATGACATTTGCGCAAAGTTAGGGTTGCAAGTGTAGCTCTGAATGAGCTTTCAACGACAGAGAAAGATGTATCAGAGGTATGCATGGCGTAACACCCTGGTCGCTAATTCAAGAATTGGTTCACCAAAACCCTGATGATCTGATGGGGACCATATTCCAGCGTTGATTGCATGTTCTAGCTCTACGGAGTGCCCCATGTTATTCAGGCACTTTGAGTCTCAGACCCACGACTGTGTCGGATCAATAATAATCCTTCACCGGCATCACTCGTTATCGGAAGAGGACTAGCATGGAATTGGGTGGTTCAAGGCTCGGAGGATATCATAATAATAAGCAACGAACAGCGGAGAAAGAGCATGTCCTTCTAACAGTCTCTTCTGCAGTCAGGGATCTCGTCGGCGTTGTATTTCAGTCTTCCTCCCCTCTGTGGTTTTTCTTCTTGTGCGTTTCTGTCTTTTATCAACGAGCCTCATCACATCTTAGATACACTTATACCAGAAGCACAGCACCTCGACCTCCACCTGAAGCAATAGTCTTAATAAACAAACTCCTTTCGACAGCCCCCCGGAAGTCACGGTGTCATCGCGTGTTCATAACTCAGCACCTGTCGTCTCTAGCTCTCAACCATGGACGCCCAGATAGACTTCAACGCCATACGGGCGCAGACGATGGGCTCTGGGGCTGATGAAGAGGCGGTGACTGTAAACACCCGTGCTTTGATAGACAAAGTACTGGCTAGATATTCTGGAGAATGGTGAGAAAGACCCGAGCGAGAATAGTTGCGATGTATTCCCTACGATGCTAATTTGCCACAGGACAGTCCTGCGAGAGCTCTTGCAGAATGCTGCAGATGCGGCCGCCACTAAAGTCACGATCAAGTTCGAAACCATACCGTCAGGGACCACTCCTGTCCCCCAGAGTACCGAGGCATCAGCAGCTCTGAAGCATACACTCCTCCACCATACCTTAAAGCGTCTTCTGGTGACCAATAATGGACAGCCGTTCGGCACAAATGACTGGTCAAGGCTAAAGCGCATAGCTGAAGGTAACCCTGACGAGACAAAAATAGGTGCTTTCGGCGTAGGTTTCTACAGTGTCTTCGCGGACTGTGAAGAGCCTTTTGTGAGCTCCGGAAGAGAGGCCATGGCATTCTACTGGAAAGGGAACTCATTGTTCACTCGAAGACATCGACTACCCGAAAGTTACGCCGGGGCGGATACCACTTTTGTATTGGATTATCGAAATAGCTCCTCTCCGGTACCGGGACTGCTACCTCTGTGCCAGTTCTTGTCAAGCAGTCTCACATTTGTTGGAATAGAGGCTATAGAGCTATGGCTGGATGACTGGAATCTGTTGAAGCTTTCGAAACGGTCGGCACCGAGCGTTGATGTTGTGCTTCCAAAAGAGTTGGAGGCTCGGACATCTGACAAGCTCATGAGAATCACGGGTGTCAGAAAAGAAACAGCGCAACTAGACGCGGAATGGCTGAATATTGTCGGCTGGAAACCGACATCTCACAACCAGATCGACTCGTCTTTTGATAGCAATACAACAGGAAGAGGGACTGGCTCCACAACAACCCTTCGGTCGTTTTTCTCAAAGCTGACTGCTGGACCCACGAACGTCGCCGGTGAGAAGGCAGCACGGGAAGAGAAGGCTTCACAGATTGCCATACTGGAGAACCTTGCAGGTAAATCAAAAGCCACGGTTTTCTTACGAGCCAGTACAGCCGCTATCCGTACCTCAGTCAATGATGCGTTTGTCCGAGAGCTCGAGCGCGCCACGAAGAAACCTCCTCCGAAGACCACAAAGCTCACCGTACTAACGTCTTCGTTCGAGAGTGCGCTCCCTGATTCTGGTACTGCAACAACAGACATCTTTGCGTCAGTCCTCCCATCGCGGTCTGGAAGGATTTTCATCGGCTTCCCAACCCACCAGACAACCGGCCTCAACGCTCATATTTCCGCACCATCCGTTATCCCTACTGTGGAACGAGAAAGTATAGATCTCAACGCACGTTGGGTCCGGGAATGGAACGTATCTATGCTAAGAATAGCTGGTATTGTCTGCCGGATTGCATGGACTGGCGAGATGGACGTCCTCAAAGACAAAATTTCGCGAGTTAGCGGCAGTGCCGGTAGGAACAAGGTCAGTCAGGAGGATGTAGCCGCAGTTGTTCCAGAAGCAATCCACGCCATGAATCAGTTTACGTTCTGCGAGTCTACACCATCTGGCCAGGTCGGGCAGATCGTGGAAGAAGCCTTCTGGACTTGTAGCAAGAACGCTTCCATAGATATCCTGTCTACACGAGGAGTCCTCCCCAGTCATCTTGTCCGCATTGCGACTGAAGACCTTAGCTTCGTTGAGGGAATTCCTGTACTTCCAAAGCCCTTGATGGAACAGGCTAAAGCTTTCATCGACAAGTTGGCGGATTTTCGTATCATCACAGAAATTACCATCTCTGACATCAAGAAAGAATTAGAGGCAAAGGCCTTGACAGGCCAACAGCTTGGAGAATTCCTCAAATGGTTAGTTCTGAAGGCGCGCCACAATGAAGTTGATCAGGGGACAGCACGGTCATTGATTGAGGCGACCGTGGCAAATGACGACGACGATACTCATGGGCGAGGACGTGTCCTTGTTCTGAGTGAGATGAAATATTTTGTCAACCCTTCGCGTATACCTTCAGACTTACCTATCCCACCGTCAGCAATGCCGATCAAATTCACCAGGATTTTGTTCAAAGGGGAACTAGAAGCTTTGGGTTGGGAAGACCTCCAGATCGTCCCTTGGCTGCGGTTTTTGGTCGAGAATACTGGTGGTCAAGGTCAGCTGCCGATGGAGAAAGACCTTACCTCATCTCCTACCTTCGCTGCATCAATACTGCAGGTTCTCTCGAGGCAATGGGAAGGCCTTAGTCAGTCCTCGAAAGGAACGGTCGTGGATATACTCCAGTCCCGCACTGTGATGCCGACGAAGCTTGGCATGAGGGTGCCCCCGGCGTCTTACTTTCCAAACGTCAAGCTCTTTGACGATCTTCCCGTGGTTACTGGCATCGGTAATGTGAAGGACAAGTTTCTGGTTGCTCTAGGAGTACGCAAGACGATCGAACTAGGCGTTATATTTGAACGACTATTGAATATGTCTGGGAAGACCGAGACGCATGATGGTGGGAAATGGAGTCATGTTGACCTGATAAGGTACCTCGCATCAGTCCGAGAAGACATTCCGCCGGACGACATCAAGCGTCTCAAGGTAACACCAATGTGCCCAGCTGAGGTGGGTCGAGATCCCACCCAAGGGAGCAGCCGACGTTGTGTTATGTCGAATCTCTTCGAGCCGAAGGATACCCTACGCAACCTCAATCTTCCAATCATCCAATGGCCCGGGATCTTCAGATCTGGCAGTGTCGAAGGCAAGTTCATGAGCGCGCTAGGTCTGAGAACAAAGCCCGGCTTCTCTGAATTGGTCGATATCATGGCTCGGTCCGTGGCGGAAGGCGATTTCACATTACGTGATCATGCGTTGACATATCTCATCATCAACTTCCACAACAACAACTACGATAAATACGACGCAACGACTATAACGACGCCATATCTTCCATTGCAAGGAGCAGACATGAAACGGCTTGTCGCGCCTTCCCAATGCTTCACCAATGCACGGTCATTAGTCTTGGGATTTGAACTTTTGCGGAACGATCTACATCCTCATGCACTGAAGTTTGGAGTTTGCTCAGATCCCCCAATGGTGGAATGCCTTGATCGACTAGTGAAATTTCCACCGTCTACACCACGAGATGCTAAAGCGATCTTTGGGTATCTTGCAAGTCGTCTTGGCGAGATCAAGAACGATTACGTGCAACGCCTAAGTGTTGCCAAATTTGTGCCCGTTTTGCCCCAAGCACTTACGGTCAATGGTGCTCAAGGAGAGAAGGTGGCCGTCATTCGACACGTCTCTCCACGGGAATGCTTCCTCGGCGACAGCCATACGTACGGGGAGATCTTCACCTATGTAGATTATGGCCCGGAAGCAAACAGCTTTCTGCTAACATGTGGCTGCAAGCTTGAGCCGAGTAGACTCGAAGTTGCCCAAATGGCGGTACGGGAGCCTGCACGGCTCTTTACTGTTCTTCAAAGCACCGACAAATACCTTGCTATGTTGAGGGCTCTCGCCGAGAATCTGGCTACACTAAAGAAAGATAAGGAGCTATTTAACCAGATGAAGAAGGCCCAATTCCTGTTAGCATACAGGGAAGTTTCTTCGAAGCCTGTTAAGGAGGGTCCGCATCAACCAGCCAACGAAGATGGCTTTGACGAGGACGATGAAGAACAAGAGGCTAGCATACGGACGTTTCAGCTTGCTAGTGCTCGCCAAATCGTGATAGTAGACGATGTTGTAAACTACAGTCTTTTCAAAGACAACTTACTTGTTGCACCACAAGAGGAGTTTCTAGAGGAGTTGTACATGGCTTTGGGGTCCCCGGTTCTCAATGGTCTTATTCAGGAACTTCCCCGAGTTGGCGCTGTGGTCAATGATCAGCGACCTGCAATAAAACTCCAAAAGCGAGTAGTGGAACGCTCCAGGCTTTTCCTCAGCGAATACTCAAGAGACGTAATCAAACACGATACACGATGGTTAGAGAAGAACCTCAATGTACAAGCTGTGGAGTCTATAAATCTGGGTCGCGTCTTGAAGTTTAATGGTCAGACGTTCTCAAATACCCAGTCGAGGACCGCCTTTGTCAGACAAGATCAGCGCAAGGGATGGGCCCTCTCGATCAAAGCAGCCAGCTACGACTTGTTCGAGGTCAGTCAGGCCTTAGTACCCTTACTCTTGAGTCGACCGAGGCTTCAGTCCCTTTTGTCATTAGAGATACTTCTCAGAACAAACCTCGAAAATCTGAGAGCGAGAGGCTACAACGTCGAGCGAATCTTACGTCAGAGAGCTGCTGCTGAATCACGCATAGCCGAGGACCAGCGGAAAAAGCAGTTTGAAGAGGAGAAGCAACGGGCCCAGGCGCGTGAGGTGGAGTCGAAAGGAATTCAAGCTCAGATCGGCGCAGGCGAGCATGGAAACACAACGTCCATGCCTGGGATTTTCCCCAACTCTCCAACGCAGAAATTACCAGACCAAGCGATTAGTAGCGAAGTGGCTCCCAATGCTTACAACAGACGACCGAGAGGGCTTTTCTCCGAAATCACTAGACGTCTCGGTTTCGACGAAGACACCCGGGGGTCATCTCAGCAGTTTCAAAGGTGCGCGGGCTATGGTGATAACGGTAGTACAACCGACGGTTCACAGAATCAACTTCTGCCTCCGCCACCTTACGCAGAACAGGACCCTAAAGCAACCAAGCGACACAATGACGCCGAGACCGTGACCGCACCTCACCAGCTCAAAGAGAACCTCCTTTCCGCCATCGGAGCATCTCGCGCGAACGACTCCTCAGCCGTCTGGAGCCACCCACAGACCAACGAAGTCAAAGAAACACACTCCTACTGCGACGAGCGACCCAGCCAAAACCTCGCCTTCTACGCCACCTCCAGCCGCGGCATGAAGATCTTCCTCTCCAACGACCTCCCCAACAAAGACGCCTTCATGCGCGCCAACTCCTCCGCCCTCAACGACTTCGCCTCCATCCTCGTCGACTGCGGCCAGGTCTTCGCTCTGCCGCTCGGCAGTCTCCATATCTTCTATGACGACCACGGAGGCACCATCGCCTTCAACCGGCAAGGGAGCCTCTTCCTTAATTATCGGTACTTTGAGAACCTGCACTTGCCGCAAGTCCAGCAGGGGCGCAGGGCCGATGCCTTGGTTTACTGGTGGGTTACCTTGTGCCATGAGCTGGCGCATAATTTGGTCGAGGATCATAGCTCGAATCATAGTTACTACACGTACGTTCCCCTCTTCTTTTACTCTTGACGTGGGTGGGGAAGCTGACTGCTGCGTACAGTGAGGGTTTCGTCGTGCAGTATTTCAAAGAGTTCGTGGCGAAAGTCGGTGCGGTCGGGGTGCTGAACGGTCCTGTGGCAGCGGCGCCTGCTTTTGCTTCTCCTCCTTCGGTGTAGATCGACTATGCTCTCTGCGTGTTTGTCTTGCGGTGGCGTACCAGGGCGTTGGCGGTGTCTTCTTCATTCAACCCACTGCGTTTAGAGCGTGCGGTATAGATAGCATGGCGCCCGGCGTTTGCTTTACACTACTTGTAGACGAACAGTTGAACCTGTCAGATCTTGTATTCAGAGACCAACTACATAGACGGCAGGCGCATCTTACATAAATTTAGCTCAATTCATATCCATTGCTGCCACCTTGACAAAGCTCTAGGTCCTAAACGAATGCCAGTAGTTTGATGGAGAGGAGATGGTCAAATTACGGCTGAGTTACGGAGTGGAGAGATGACCTGGATGCTGAATGGGAGAGGGATCTGGTGTGCTGTGTCCCAACATATCGATCGAACTGGGAGGTCCGGCTTCTGGAGTGAGGGGTGGGGAGGACTCTGTATGCATCGCGCTATGTTTTGGATAGATGGAAGACGCCCGCAGATATGGGGCTGATGAGAGACTGGCGGGAGCCGCTGCTCCTCAGGACTGGGTTTGTGGGTTGTCACCGGGATGGTGTTTGTGTGAAGTCCTCCTTAGGGTTTGATGCGGATTTTGGCCCAATATAGATCTTTCTCGTCCATATTAGACTGTTATGAAGACTTCCATATAACAAAGTAAAATCACTTGAGAGTCATACTCAATCAAGCATTGGAGTGGTCCAGTAGGTTATTTGCAATCATTTATTATCATAAAACCACCACCCATATCTTACATGAGAAACGAAACCACCTCCCCCCCCCACTCCCCCACCTCCACTCCCTCTTCACCACCGCCCCCCACCCCCCCTCACTCCCCTCCATCCGTACTCCCCCCCTCCTCCTCCCCCTCCCCCTCCCCCTCCACCACAAACGCCGCCAGCGTGCTCTCCAGCTTGGCGTTCATCTCCGCCCACTCCGCCCCGGCCTCGCTCAGCGCCGTGACAGCACCCCCCGCCCCAATGCGCCACACCTCGTGGGCGACTTCCTCGCCCTCCCCGCCTTGGGATGCCTCCGCGGACGAGGACGAGACCGTCGTGGTGGTGACGGTCTCGTCGTCGTCGCGGAAGGCACAGCGGATCAGGACGGAGAAGTCGCCCCCGCCGCCGGCGCACATGTAGCCCAGCACGCCGGAGTAGGCGCCGCGCGGCTGGTGCCCTTCGATGCGGTGCAGGATGGCGACCGAGGAGAGTTTGGGGGCGCCGGTCATGGAGCCGGGGGGGAAAGCGGACTGGAGGACGTCCAGGCCGGTGTAGCGGTCGGGGGCGGGGGGTGGTGGTGGTGGTGGGGGGGTTGTGGCTGTTGGGGTTGGTGTTGGGGTGGTAGGTGCTGTGGTGGGGGCTTGGGCGGGTTGCTGAGGTTGAGGGTTTAGAGGGGTGCGTGCTTTGACGTTTTGGAGGCGGCCTTCGATGACGGATACGAGCTGGTAGACGGTTTCGTACTCTTCGACGACCATGAGCTTTTTGACTTCGACGTTGCCGGCCCCGACGACGCCGTGGAGGTCGTGCCGGATGAGGTCGACGATCATGAGGTTCTCCGCCTTTTCCTTGTCTCCGCCGAGGATCCGGGTGGCTTTTTCTCTCGTCATACCGGGGTCTTTCTTGACCGTACCTTTGATGGGCCGCATCTGACACGTGCCTTTTCGGTCCCAGCTAAGGAAGCGTTCGGGACTGCTACTAAGGATGACTTTATTGCTGAGGTGCAGGTATGCTGCGAATGGAGCAGGGTTCTTCGTACGTAAAGACCTGTAGAGGTCCCAGGCGAAGTCGATAGGTTGTCTAGGGATCAGTACTCGTGCCTGGTCAGTGAGACACAACTCGTAGGACTCCCCGGCACGGATGTACTCCAAGCAGGTTTGGACTTTCTCTTTATACTCCTCCTCCTTCGGTCTCAGTACGATTGCCGGTCGCAAGAACCTTTGCAAACACTCGTAATCGAGCTGTTGTTGTAACAACTTACGGACGTCACTTGGTACGAAGTTCGGATTTGCCTCTTGTAGATCCTTCAAGAGTTGTGAATATTCTTCTACACGCTCTCGTTGCGACCTACGTATCCGATGTTCGTTCACCAGGTTCCGGACAGTATCCTCCATGGTTTTCATCCAATTCCGGGGTTTGGGCTTGAGCGACTGTATGTATACGCACTTGTTGACGTGGTCGAACACCAGACTCTCCTTGATGAATGCGAAAACGGTGTCAGGCGACTTCTTCCGCCCACGCCCGACACAATCCTCCGTAAACTGGTCCGAAACTGTCCCAGACTCATAAGAGAGGTAACCCATGAGACCACCCCAGAAAGGCGAAGCTGCGCGACCCCCAACGGCTTTGCGAACCTCCACGTAAGAAGCGAGAAAGTCCCAAATGGTCTGATCTTGCCAAAACGGGAAAGGTTGCACCAGCCGAGTGCTATGCGACTTCTTTTGTGCCAGCGTTAAATTCAGGAAGCGCTCTCCAGACGTGTACTCCAGGATTTTGGTCCCAGCCTCGACGATTCCGATGATGCTGTGACAACCTACTTCTGGACGCGAGATGGCCGACTCAAGAAAGATGAAGTCGTATCCCATCGACCTAAGGCTCCCGCAGAGTTCTATGGCAGTCAATTCGCCCACGTCTAGCTTTGAAGTATGCACTCTGTAGGGCTTTTGCAGTATTTCTGGAGGTGGTGGGGCCGTGAGAGCGCGTGGCAGCGAGCTCCAATGAGCTTTTCGTCGGAGTAGGCTAAGGTTTCGAGGTAGTCCGTGGATCGCGGTACCATCCAGAGTCTTGCTGGCCATCCCTTCACGAACATTGTTCTTCTTAGAGTCGAAGTTGTATTTCAGCGCCAATCGCCACCACTCCCTGATAATCTCCGGCCCAAGATGGGAAGTGCATATCGACTCTGGATGAAACTGTATGCCCCAGAAAGGTTTTTCCGCATGCTCGACCGCCATCAAAACGCCCCCATTCGCCGCATCGTCAACATCCCATGCAAGTGGCATAAGCTCTGGACATGTTTCTGTCTCGCTCCAGAGAACTGCAAAGTCCCATAATTGTATCGGATGTAGTATAGGTCGCGCTATCTCAAGTGGATGTCCGATTTTCACACGTAGCGAGTGATATTGCGTGGCCTCGAAGGAGGCGCGGAAACCGAAAATCGCAGCCTCGGGGTGATAGATTTCCGTGACCATCCCATGCTTAGGGTTGGTGAGACGTTCCAAAGTTGCTCCAAAGGTGACGCAAATGCTCTGGAACCCAAGGCAGATGCCTAAAACAGGCGTCTCGTGTTCATAGTCTACTTCCAATATTCTCTTAAAAAGACCAATATCTTTGGATGTCGTGGGGTTGCCAGGCCCTGGACCCAGAACCACAGCATCGAAACAAGCTAGAGTCCTCGAAAGGTTGTCTATCTTTCTGTTGGCTGGGACGACTGTCACCCGCACATTGAGGGTTGTCTCTAGTAAAGCAACGATATTGTTGGAGAAGGAGTCGAAGGCATCCACATATAGGATGCTTCCCTGACGTTGTGATAGAGCATCAGTATCCGGAGCCATATTGGAAACACGTGCCGCTCAGGTGAATTATGTGGGAAAAGAGATGAAGAGACGAGAACATCTGTAAGGACAGTGAAGCTTGAAGCGGAGAAGGAATGAAGAAAGAGAAAGAGAATCGCAAACTCCGAATAAGTTAACTACAGTGGCATTATTAAGCTGATGCAGTGAATAATCCTCAAAGATGACGGAGCATGGATTATCTTTCAGATAACGGAAACGGAAGATCCTGGTCGGCATTGCTCTAGCTCCCGCTCTAACCGAGACGCTAACCGAGACGCTAACCGAGACGCCAAAGCACGCCGGGTGCCGATTGCTTCCGACGTCACTCCATGCCATGCCATCCTAAACCATCCTATGCCTTGCCAGGCCTACTCACCCTGATACGTTCAGTTCGCCTCCGCTGGTAGAAATACTGGTACTCTTTCTCATGAGGTGCCTTCAAGACCCAAGGGTTGCTGTCATCATAGTCTTTTGGAACACTGTCGATCTCCTCGTCACAACGATTTGTGCTGCTACTGGGCCATCTGTTAACATGCTGTGTCATTGTTGACGTGCTTCTTGAACCACCAAGTCTTGGGGCATGATGTGTGAAGTGTTGTTATTGATTGAGCTTACCTCTGTTCTTCTCCATTTGACGCTTCTGTTGGAGGTGCTGCCTGTACCTGGGCAGCGTCTCCGGTGGAAGCCCTCAGCATCTGTGAAATCTCTTCTGTGAAAGTTGTCTGTGTCTGCACATCTTTGGCAGTGGAAGCCTTCAGCGTCTGTGAAATTTCTCCTGTGAAAGCCGTCTGTGTCTGCGCGTCCTTGGCAGTGGAAGCCCTCAGCTTCCGCAAAATAAACCCTGTGAATTCCGTCTGTGTCTGCACGTCTTTGGCAGTGGAAGCCCTCAGCGTCTGTGAAATTTCTCCCGTGAAAGCCGTCTGTGTCTGCACATCTTTAGCAATGGAAGCTCCCTGGAGATGCACTTCTTGGCCGTGGATGCTACCTGTGCATGTACTTCTTGTACAGTGGATGGACTCTGCGTTGGTTCATTCGCTTGGGTGGTGACACTAAGGTTGCTCATAAGGGTACCTCGCTCGTCCATCTTGACATCTTCTTGATCTCCGTGAAGTGAGCATCTCGGCGGATTGCAGCTGCAAAGCAACTTCGGCTCGGTCATTGTACCTCTGCCGCGGTACCTCATGGTTGATGGTCGTCTACGCGTATGTGTTGTTTGATCGTTGAATTTGCACGTTGTGGGTCGTGAAAAACCGAGTCACACACATTCTGCTTAGTGGGGCTAAGGGCTCTAGCTCGATTCCGTGCCCTTCTGTCAACGTTGCGGTTGTGGTCCACGAGGACTCCTGCGCTCTACCTTCGAGTTTATCACCTTGATTACGAGGCAGTAGTCTAGCAAAGCTGATAGGACACCATTCTATGAGTGTCCTTCGACCTCACTCGGCTCAACGTGCTGTGTTGTCTGGATAGCTACCCACATATCGCATTATAAGCGTGTCATCACGGTACTTCTTCTTACCATCGCTAGGCGACTACATTACCACAATACTCTCGGTCTTTGGCCGAGTGTCTCCTTATACATCACATACTGCTTGGCGGCCGGGGAGCCCAACTTCGCCGGTAAACCCGAAACGTTGGATGCGTTGACACAAGAAAGGCTTTTACTCCCGACAAGAAGCCTCACCAAGATTGAATAAGGCAGCCGACGTCAGCGCCAACAGGAAGCGAACCCGCAGCCACAAGTCTTGCCGCAGTCGACTTTCAATGAATAAAAAAGGAACCCATCACCATCGCCCACGTCAGCACAATATCAATTCACCTCTCCCTTCCCGAGGCACGGCAAGACTCACGGCACAAGACACGTCGACGAGGCCACCGTCCCGACACCATGGCATTCACAGCCATCATCCTGTGTAACCCTAACCATGCCTATATTACCGCCCCCGTGGGCACCTGCTACCCTCCGCAAATCTCCCCTACATCTACAACGTCCTCAACTTACAACCCATCAAGAACAACCACCACAAGAACCACCACCACAACAACCACCACCACAAGAACCACCACCACGGCCACCATCACCTCCACCGCCAAACAGACATCCCAACCCAACCACCTACCCACCACCACCCTCAATCTCCCTACCAAACGCCACCCCCCATCATCCCACCCCCACAACCCCACAACCCCACACCCCCCACAACCCCCCGCACGCCCAACACGAACACCCAACAATGTGCCAATACACCTACACCCTCTTCAGCTGCGGGCACGGCAACCACATTTTCACCGAAGACATCGAGCTCTGCCCCACGCAGCGCCTGCTCTCGCCCTACGGCCCTTCGCCCTACGACGGTCTCGAGTGTCCGGCCTCCGTCGGCATCTGCGAGGGCGTTAATGACTGGCTGTGCGATGAGTGTACCGAGGTTTGGGACCTGGAGGCTGTTTGTGAGAGGGACTAGGGTGTGGAACGACGGGGCGGGGAGGGAAAGGGGAGGGAGTGGGGGGAGAGCAGAGGAAGGAGGGGGAGGGGAGGAAGGGGAGAGGGACGGCAGTAGAAAGGGACCACGGTAATTAAATTGCAAGATGGGCCAAGCGATCGGGCTGGATGCGAAACGGCATGAAATTGCGTGTACGAATAACTAGTCGAGGGGAGTACCTATCTTGGACATAAAGTAGGCATACGGTATCTAGAAATTGCACGAGATGGCTGCATTTCGGTACATATGTACTAGAACATCTTCACGAACAGAGAGCATCGCAAACCGGACCCGGACCCGGAACCGGACTCGGACGGACTGCGTCTAGGCAAGTATTTGTACCTACTTGGATGGGAATCGATACGATGGGTGGTTAGTGAGAGGTGGGAGAGGGACAGGTGCGCTGGAGAGGGAGAGGGTTAGGGGTTGTCGGGTCTGGATGTTGTTGAGAGATGGATGCTGCTGAAGTCGTTGACGAATGCACGTTCTCTTTAATTACCTAAAAAGGGGTTTCCCTAGGTACGTACGTGCATACATACCTGCCCTGATGCGTTCGTTCGATCTTTCCATCTAGCGAGCAGACCGCCAGAACGGGGCGTGCATGTATTCCCGACCTTACCTTACCTTCCCTGTACCCGTCGCCACCCACCCATCCACCATCCATTCCATCCATCTAGCAGCCATCAGGAGGTCGGCAGGGGCGGATCGGTAAATCAGGTATTAGCAGATCCAAGGTACGACGAGCCCAGATCGCCCATCGTTTCCTGCCCCTTAAAAAACAGGTGCGATTATTCGTTCGATTGCATACACGCGTGCCTTCATAGGAAAAGTCAACCCGAAACCAGAACCGGTAAGTACAATACCCGCATCCCCACTCCCCACGCACTCACCGCCTTCTCTCCCCCTCCCCAATCTCATACACCCCTCCCTGCCCTCCATACCCGCCCTGCCCTATCCCCTGCCCCCGCCCCTGTCCGCCAACACCTCCGAACCCAGCCCCAGCTTCCGCGCCAGGAAGCGGCCTCGTATTCCCCCCATCGACCTCATGCGCATGCGCACCCTGGCCCTGGCCCTGTCCAAACCCGCCTCCCGTCCCCGTCCCCGTCCCACCACCAGCCGTAAGCGGGCTAACAGTCCCGCTCCCATGCGAATACCCCTGACCGAACCCCGGCCTCTGCCCGTGTCCATAAAGACTTGACCCCTCTACCTCCGTCAGGGTCGGCGACTGCGGCGGGCGCGGGTGTTCATTGTGATCGTCGCCTACGCCCGCGCCCGCGCCGGCAACGTCGGAGCCTGGTGTGGGGACTCCGCCTCCAACACCTTGGGGACTGCCGTGCCCGTGCAGCTGGGCCGGAGGCGTCTGGCCGCCGGCGTTAGCGACACTGTAGCGGGGCGGGCCGGTGCCGGTGTCGTGTTTGCTGTCGTTGTAGGCCATGCCGCCCGCAGCGGGCGCGACGGCGGCGGCGGTGGTGGAGTCGGCTTCGGGGACGGGTAGGACGGAGATGTTGTTGTTGAAGGTCGGTTTGATGGGGTCAGAGGCGGGGGCGGGGTTGAAGTAGGGTTGTTGGGTGAGTGGGTAGGTTGGTTGTTGGGGCGGGTAGGTCGGTTGTCGGGGCGGGTAGGTTGGTTGTTGGGGCGGGTATGTCGGTGCTTGCGGTTGGGTTTGTTGCGGTTGGGTCTGATGGTGCTGCATCTCCGGCACGGGTGCTGCAACGGGGTCTGTTTGCCGGCGGCGGCGGCGACGCATACAGCACCACGCGACTAGGGCGGCGAGGATGGCGAGGATGACGACGACGATGCCGACTGCGATGCCGGCTATCACGCCGGTGCCGATGCCGGAGTGGGTGGTTGGGTTGGGGTCCGCTTCGACGGTTGAGGTGGGTGGGTTGCTTTGGATGGCAACGTTGCTGACTGGTGTTCCGCTCACGCTGGTTGCTGGCACGCTGGCGGCGTGGCTGTTGCTGGTGAGGACTTGACTCGCTGTGGTGATGACGATTGGCCCGAATGAGGAAGGGAGAGCCTGGCTCCCAAGCGCGGTGATGTAGTAATTGACAAGGGACTCGACCGATTGCGCGGCTCCTTGTGTGGAATCGCAGTTGTAATTGCGCGTTCCGTGGTCGAAGGCATAGGTACCGCAGTAGGGTCTGGCGGCATTCGAGCTGGGAGAATGACGGTGTCAGCCTGGGTTGATGCCAAAGTCAAAAACAAGAGGGGGGAGAAGTGGAATACCATTTCAAGATCCTTTGATTGGCTTCACAGGCCGAGTTGCAATTGTCACCATAATTGGCGCAAGTGGTGAATAGATTCGTGCAGGTTTCAATGAAGCCAGCGTCGCAACACCCCATGGCAGGCCCTGAGTACACACAATACTTTGTCGACACGCATGAGAGGACGTCCGCTAGTTGACCACGTCATTAGTATTCGTACTGTGATGATCGATATAGCTGCGACTCACCCGGATTCCCTCCAATGAGACCACACCAATTGACCGGAGGTGGATAAGGCAATTCGTTTTGTTTTCGAAGCAGCTCCCTCGGTATTGGGCCAAGGCCGGGAGCTCCTGTGGGGAGAGGAGAGAACCCGACGGCAGCCATGAGACCCATCGGCGTTTCGACAGGTTCCAGCCATGGCATCGCAGCGCTCAGATTGGCGTAGAAGGCGGCCAGGACCGCGGTGGTCGTAAGAACGGAGCGCATCTTGAACGGGAAAATCATACACGATCACGAGCAGAATGTGAAAGCAAAACGGACAGGGAGTAAAGGGCAGTGGACGGAGTAGTTATTCTTCTCTGAGATTTGGTGGAACCTCGTAAATTGTGCCAGCCTCGTCACTGCTGCTGCATCTTCGCCAGGTGCGAGGGTGAGGGAAGTCAGTCAGTCACGCTGGGGGAGAAGTATTGATGAAGGTGATTCAAGAAGAAAGAGTCAGCCTTGGCCGCGTCGGATACCATTGCATATATGAATTGGCTGCCCACGGGAGGGGGCATATTGTACTTCAGCCTCATTCAGCCTCGCGAGACGTGGAACGTACATACGATGCAGAAGCTTAGCTTGAAGTAAACCGACTGCATGCACAAGATTGCTGGGGTGCGGAGGAGCTGCCTTCGGCCTCCAGGGTCCAATAACTCATTACGGGACGCTTGAGACCCACCGAGTCTAGTCTCGCCCTCTCAGGCGGATGCCTCTGCCTCAATCTATCCCGTTCTCGGGAAAACTTCATCTTTAGCTTGACGGGATGAAAGCTTGCGAGTAAAGTGAAGCTAGAAGGACTAGCTAACTTAGGACCCAAGGGCGAGGGCTAATCTCTCGGTACAGCATGCATGTCAAGAAGAAGAGAACAGCTTCGATGAAAACCAATCGGCTTTCCCTGTGACCAGCGAGAAAGATGACAAAGCTCGTATCGCAAGATGAGCAAGTAAATGTGAGTGTGAGCATCACATTATTATCAGCTGTGGATGCATGTACAAGGGAAGACAGAAGCAAAGCCAAAGGTGGAGGTTGAAGGTCTCCAAAGTAGGGTCGAAGTTTTGACTTTGGCCATACATTAGCATGTGCCCATGCCGCTTCGCTTGATTGAGAAGGTGAGTGGTGGACTCGAAGACAAGAAGAAAGCCACATGCAGGGGATGATAAACAAAGTATCGTACCATTATCATGGAGATTAATATTACCGACCTTAGACGTGATGCTGCCGTGTTACCGGACTGAGGACTCATCGAGCCTCGACCACGAGGCTGTACCAGTACGAAGTACTACACCCACTGATTGCAAGGTCGCACCGCCATGGATCTATTTATACATATAGAACTTGGTCTGAAATCAATGCACTCCAGTGCCTCCAAGCCAAGAAATAACATCTCAAGATATGATTGGGAACTAACTGATCAGATGGACGGCTTCAGAAACGAAACACTGCACCGACAGGAAATTGGAATTTTTGTACATAAATACAAGGAATATAAGGGGGACTCGTTGGATAACCAATATGTAGCAGTGCGCAGTCAGATCTTGTACAACCCAGAAACATACCACTGGTTACCCCAGTAAGGCAGGGACGTCCTTTTCAGTCCCCTGACCAATGCCATATCACAAAGGAAGAGCTCCCTCTTTCTCGCCGTCAATGTCCACCGCCCCACTCACCTCGACAAGATCCTCCAACTCCTCACTGACCGTCTTCAACTTCTCTTTCACGCTCGCCACCCCCTCGAACCCGACTATATGTCTCGCCGGAGGATTCTCATGCCCGCCGATCGCCGTCAGCGCGTGTAGAGTCTCGGCAAGGAGGGACGACTTCATCGCCGGAGGCAAAGCGGGGTAGAGGCTATAGATCTCCGGAGACCAGAGCGTGCGCGGAGTGGATGTGCCGTTGGCGACAGGCGCGCCACCGCGACTGTCTTCGAGACGGTCAAGGAGCCCTCCGAGGATCTCGCGAGATAGGGGTGCCGGGTTAGTCTCGGGCGAGTATTGAGGCAGTGGGGGTGCGGAGATGATCTTGTTGGTGAGGACGTTGATCTCGAGGTTCGGTTGGACGATGGTCATTTTGATGTTGAAGGGTGCGATTTCGTAGGCCAGACTCTGCAACTTGTTAGCCAAGAATGGCGGCAGTTGGACGGAGCGACAGACGTCGCAGAAGCCTTCAATGGCCCACCCTGCCGCGCAGTACAACCCCAGCCCTGGCGTACCTAGATGACTTGCTGTTTCAAACGTTAGAGGCCGTATTTCTCCTGCGTGGAGAGGAATTCATGACGCACTTATTCCGGTCAGGAGTATGATATGCCCGTTCTGCCTCCCACGAAAAGTTGGCAGCACTGCCTTGATGATATTGACCGGTCCGAAGAAGTTGGTCTCGAATTGCTCGCGCACCATCGTCAGCGTGCGCTGAGAAGCCGCCAGCTCTTCAACGGTGCCGATGGTGGCTATACACATCCAATACGATTAGGCATTATGGTAGACCTGAAGGCAGGGACAATCTTCCGTACCTTCGCTCGTGCAGCAAAACAGGATATCCACCTTCCCAAACACCTCCACCGCCTCCGCCACGGCAGCTTGGCACTGTCCCATTGATCTAGCCTTCGATCAGCCTTTATTTTCCCACGCCCACTCCCTTGTCCAACACAACCTCCTCCAGTATCTGCTGCACACCATTTTCGAGGGACGCACACCTAACATCCAACATCAACACCCTCATCCTATCCCTCCACTCGCCGCCAGGTCCACTCTTCTGACCCACATCCTGCAAAAGCTCCTTGAACTCCGCAGTCCTCTCTTCGTCCCTTTCAGCTTCTCCGGGCGGTATACCGGCAACCACAAAGTCGCCGTGCGCGAGCACCTGCTTGGCCAATGCAATGGCGATAGGCGAGTCGCCGGAAGTAAGGAACCAGACTCGAGGCTCGTTGTGGGTGGGGAAGCGGGTCGTCGGTGGGGGAGGGGTTGCGATTGTCATTGTATAGCGCTGTGATGCTGCGTCGGCGCCATGTCCACTATGATGCAAAGATAGTAGCAGCGTTCAGCAAAAACCCTGCCATTGTTAGACAGGACTCTTTGGTAAATTAGATTGTCAAGCACACGGGGCGGTGGTGGTGGATGTTCAAGCTTTAGGTACTGTACCTAGCTAGGTAGGTACTTTGTACCTGAGTGAAGAGAGCTAACCTAAGTAGGATATTCCTCAATGTGGGGCAAAGACCAAGTAAGGAAACTTCTGGCATATGCTCTTCTTGCATGGGCATGACGTCCAAATAGATGAAGTTGACACATCCTAACAATTGGGAGAAGACACAAGTTCTCCCTAAAGGCATCAGGAATCGTCTTTACATCCATGACAAGGGTATCATTTACAACCCATCCCACAAGGCTCCCAAACCAAAGCAATAAACCCAAACGCCCGCTCCGGACAACCCTCACGTCGGCGTCGTACTATCACCGCCCCCTCCCGTCACGCCCAGAGCCTTACTCTTCCTCCTCTTCGCCGCCTTATCCTTCGCACCGGGCGTAGTCGGGCTCTTCTCCCCCCCTTTGCCTGCCTTTTTCGCCGAGGTAGGAGGCACTGTTATCTTCGGCCGCGGGGTAGGAGGCGCTGAGGCCTTGGGCGTACGGTTCTGTGGTTGCGATGGTGGTTGTGTCTGAGCTTGCTCGTGCGATTTGGATAGGATGAAGGCTCCCGGCTCGCCGACCAGAGGGTTCTCGTCCATGTACTCGTTGCCATATCGCACGGAGAGCGCAAAGGACTCGGCCATCAGCCGGGCCGCCTGGTAGTCGCCGGCGGACAAGGTCCCTGACGTGGATTGTGTTTTGGTTTTGGGCTGGCTCTGCGTGTCGGGCGCTGGGGTGCCTTCCTTGCTTTGTTGGGTCAGCTGGGTACTTGGCGCAGATGTCAGCGAGTTGTGTGATGGCGGCATGTATGTGTAGCCAAGTGAAGGCGAGAAATTGGGTAGCGTTGAAGCTGTGTTCAGGAACTTTGTGAGATATGTCACCGTCGATAGCTGCACACTTAGCTCGAGCTCTTGAGTAACGAGGCGTGCTAGACGTACTGTTCTGCTGCCAAGCACGTTGCCCACGGAGGGTGCCATGTACACATTCTCGCCGACCACAAAATAAGTGCTCAGAATCGTGATCTCGTCCTCGGCAGCTTGCGTCTTCCGTCGGTTTTGCTTGCGGATGACCCACACCCCGATGTCCTCGCCGCCACTGACTCCGTTTGCCTGCTGCGCATTCTGTGCCGGTCCATACGCTACCATGAATTCGAGCCCTTGCATCGTCCTGAGGTGTCCTTCGAAACCTTCCCGAGTCTGTATCAGGTGGAACATTGAAGGGTTGTATGTTGCCTGTGTAGTGAGGGTCGCATTGTTGGAGGTGGCATCAAAGAACGGTGAGTGCGAAAAGTAAGGCAACACTGTATCGCGTTCGTTATTGCCAGTACCGAGCAGAGGGCTCCAGGATGATGGAGTGCAGCTTGCCTGTATTGGTGTGTATGCCGCCCATGGACTGAGCTATAGGCGGTGATCGCCATTGGATCTCGTCAAGTGGAGGCTCTCGCTCCCTCGAACTTCCCATACTATTTTTCTAGGTTGGAGAATGATCCTTGGCCAGGAAGTAGAATAATACTGGTAGGGTAGGTAATAAGGTAGAAAGCTAGTCCAGCCCTACCCGGATGACGGGGTTCGGTTGCGGGAAAGGTCCACCCTGTTACGAGATACTCAACAACAAACGATGTGTACTCAAATTATGGATAGCAACATATCAGCATGAGTCGGCTCATTCTTTGCTATTGTTATCGATCACTGCTTATGCGCGACGTCTGGCATAGATACTTACTAAATCCCACAAGATAGCAAAGCCCTTTCCTGCTAGCGTAGCCCTCTCGGAGTTTGGGATGGACATTTATTGCCGTTCACAGTACTATCTGCTGCGCAGGATTTGTTGACAATTACCTGCCTTAGCAATCTGCCTTGATAGTTACTGGGTTTGTTGTTTCTCATAGTAGTCCTGCCTTATTTCAAAAAGGCTGCCCATGTCCTGGTTGTCCCGCTTACACCGAAAGTCTTTCCACGCATTGCCATTTGGGGGATTCTTTACCCGCCCATCCACCTCTAGTATTTTCGTCGACAGTGCCTGCGGCCCTGCCATCAGATCTGTGACCACGTCTTCGCCGTTGCTCGTCGAAGCAAACTTGAATTGTGCCGGAGGAATGGAAAACGCCAGAGCTCCGTTCTCGATCCCGACGACCTGAACATCCGCTATCAGCGGTCTCCAACTTTTGTTCCGCGGCATGACTTACAGTGACATCTTTCTCAACCAACACCCTATCACCCTTGGCCTTCCCAAACCCCCGTGCATATGACCACACATCTCCCACCCGGAACAGCCCCACCTTAACCAAGACGTCAAGCTTCATCTTCGTGCTGTTCCCCGCAAGCGCATCAGACGAGAGCTTCTGCTTCTGACCCCACCACTCCTCAAAGTGCTCTTCCTTATAGCCGTCGAACTTCCCAGCTGCTCGCTCCTCCATAGCTTCGGCGGCCTGGCGTTGCCATTCTGGGTCATAACGCCCTGCCTCGAGATCGATCTGGACTTGACGAATGCCGTCTCGCCAGTCGTTGTCGTAGCGCAAGAAACTTTGCGGTATCGAGCCGTCGTCGTTGTAAGGGATGTGCGCTGGAAGTAAGGATTTGAGCTCTTCTTTTTCGTTGTCGTCTAGGATAGCCCAGGATTGAGGGTCGGCAAATAAAGCCTACACAAGCTATGAGATTGGTCTTCAGAGAGAGGGGAAGAGGTCGCACAGACGGCAAGATCAGCGTCGACGAGCTTTGACTTCGGATTCGTCGTCAGGTGCTCTATGCTCCATGGGTCCTTCTTCGCGGCTCGCGATGTGACAGTACGTGTAGCCTTCTTTGACGTCCGCTTCGCCTTCCCCATCACGTATTGAATGTAGATACCGTCAGAGGCGTGATGCGGCTCGCAATGAGGAAGTCTGCACTCATTTTGAGTTTGAAGTCAGCTTGATGTTAAGCAAGCAGATGTGGAGTCGGAGTTAAGTTGTAGATACAGATTCTGCCACATATGATTACACCGCCTCACTCACCGTCTGGGTGCTAGTTAGCGTAGATCGGGACCCTGTTTCTCCGCTCTCCGCTGTCAAGGGGAAGCTCCGAGCTTATTTGTACGGCAACAGAAATCTGGCCTCGTAAAAGGTTCCAAGCCCTAATTATACATTTGTGCTCTGTACCTTTACAAACTCCCTGCACTGAGGGTGTCGGAGTTTATTGGCACGACGCTGAGGGCTCAAGATGGTGAGATCTACTCAGATCGCTCGGCTTGATGGTTCGTACACCCAATACCGTAAACAAACATCCAAGCAGCTGGTAATAGTTTACAGGCCTTATGCTGGCCGCTTCCGTCGACGATGAACAGGTACGGTCACCCTCTTCTCTCCAGGGCGAGGTCTAAGAAAGAACCTATAGTCCGAAGCGGAGCTTGCAGAGATCAAATCACAAGCCAAAATGATCTTCCGACGCCTGAACAAGAACTCGGAACAGCAGGCCAGCATAGAAAGCGGCGCCTACACATTACAGTACGTGAAGTCACTGTGAACGCCAGCCAAACGTTGAAGGGCTTCATTTGACAGTCCTTCCGGACAGCTACACGATCCAAGACTCGATCTGCTTCCTCTGCATCTGCGACAAATCCTACCCGCGCAAACTCGCCTTCACCTACCTCTCTGACCTCGCCACCGAATTCACAACCACATACTCCGCCACACAATACCTCTCTCCGACCCTGAGACCGTATGCCTTCGTTGAGTTCGACACTTTCATACAGCGGACGAAGAAGACGTATCAGGATAGTCGGGCGTCCCAGAACCTGGACAAACTCAACGATGAGCTGAGGGATGTGACGAAAGTCATGACTAAGAACATTGAGGATCTGTTGTATCGCGGGGATAGTCTGGAGAGAATGGGGGAGATGTCCGGGAGGTTGAGGGAGGATAGTAGGAAGTATCGGAAGGCGGCGGTAAGGATAAATTGGGAGTTGTTGTTGAAACAAGTGAGTACGATAGCTTTCTCGTGACTTCTTCGAAATCAACGGGCAGAGTGGTAGAGAGTTAAGCTAACAGGGCGTGATAATACAGTATGGCCCCATAGCTGGTCTCGGGTTCATTATGCTTGTCTTCATATGGTGGCGCTTCTTCTAGACTCATGTATGTCTTCCTTGATGGTACCAAGTATCTATAATCACTTCTACTTCCAAATTTGTAACCTTCATTCCTTTTCCCGGTCACCCGTGTGGCGACTCAATGACGACTCATGGCTCTGGTCATGTAAACATTGACGGAGTCAATCCTCTTGGATCGTTTTCCATGAGGAAACCAGTCCACCTCTTCCCCACTTCCCAGGGACTTTCTTCGAGAATCTTGACCGCAGCAACAAATTCCGCCCGAGAGCCTATCCCGTTCAAGAAGGAGAAGGGGCTCCCCAGCCGATGTACGAACAAATGAACTATCACCGCTTCGAGAATACCTACTACAACGGGACATACAGGAAGTCGAGCTACCTGAATTTCACGAAGGCGAAATGCCAAATGGCCAGGAAGACCAATCAGGGGATCAGGAACCTGAGCAAAAGAATACCAAACAAATAAACAGCCAGTGGACGTTGGCCATGCGCAGAATCCCGCATCATGTGCCGAACTTTCCGGAACGACCTCCCTTTATCTCCCAGCTCAAGCAGTGACCTGCAGTGACCTTTGCATTTGGTAGCACCAACAGAAACACATAAAAACTTACTTAGCGACCTCCTCAAGACGAAAATCGATCTCATCACTGAGAACCTCCTCACGAACTGCTCTCCTGACAACCTAACCTCCCGAAGCACCTCTGCGGGTGAAAATATGCTTTGCATGCTCGTGCTATCGAGTCTCCGAATCGAATTAGGGACCTTATTAACATGCCATAGCTCCTGCCTGCGCCTCACTCAGACGGCCTTCCTGACCAGACTCCTGTTTCTGAATTTTGCCCGCCGCCAAAGTATCTAGCACTCTCGATTTTGGATCGCTTCCTTCACGTCAAGATTCGTGGGGTTCTTTTCGGGCGAATCGCTCTTCCGTGCGGCTAGTGCAGTGACGTCGAATGGCTGTTCATAGGGAGTCGCCTTGCTAGTCTCGTCTTGTTGGACTCCTGGATGATACACTCAATTTAAATGAGTAGAGGTTTCCCGGTCCTCCGGTGGTGTTTCCACCAAGCGACTCGGTTGGCGGCTGGGGACTCGTGCGATTTTGAGAGTTCCCTGAGGTTGGTACAATTCTGTTTTGTGTACAGAGATATTTACTTCGTGGTCTGCTTCTTCACACTCGCGCCTCCCTTTGGGTGCTGTTGGTCTATTGTATCCCGCCGACTCTGTTGATCCTGGAGTACCTTCGTCACAAGGAGCTCTCCAAATCGATACAAGGCTTGTGCTTGTTCGAATTCTTGAGGCCTTTCATGACGGTCGGATGGCCTACCTCTCTGTAGACGCAGGTGGATTTCAAGCTACGGAGGATCTCCCAATCACTTGTGCATCTTCACGAGCATATGAAACTTCACAGCAAGGTTCATAAGAACCAACGTGAAACCATCAAATTACTACGCCGAAAACCTGGCGAACGCCACCGCGAAACGAGAGCCCACAACCACCGACACCACACCACCACCCCTCCCCTCCCCACCCCATCACGCAGCGCCCTCCCCGGCCCCCTCCCCAGCCCCCTCCTCATCCTCTTCCTCCTCCTCACTCTCCTCCTCCTCGCTCTCCTCCTCGCTCTCCTCCTCGCTCTCCTCCCCACTACTCCCCCCACTACTCTCCCCCTCCCCCTCCCCATCCCCCCTCCCCTCAACCTCCCTCAACCGCCTCCTCAACGCCCTACAAACCCTCCTCCCCACCTCCCCCCTCCCCCTCACCCTCTCCACCCTCCCCCTCCTCCTCCGCACCCTCCCCTCCCACACCTCCCCCCTCCCCACCAACCCCCTCTCCACCCCCCTCAACCTGACCCACTCCCTCGCCGCACACTCCCACCGCCACGCCGCCCAGTGCGCCACGACCGCCACCTCCGGCAGACACGCCGCCCGCGCCGCCTGCAGCTCGCGCCACAGCCCGCCCGCGTAGTGCAGCTGGTCGCGGAGGGCGGTGCGCGTGGCCAGGAGGGCGCGGAGGATGGCGTTGTGCCGGCGGAGGGCGCGCTCCAGGGCCGCTTCGTGGGAAGGGAGGGATGTCGTGGCGGCTTGGTAGCGGGCGAAGTGGCGCGCGTGCACGGAGGCGAGGGCGGTGAGTGGGTCGGTGCCGGTGGTGGCGAGGTCGAGCATTTCGGCGTAGGCGGCGTTGATGGCGGCTTGGACGAAGGTGCGGTGGGCTGCGGTGGCGGCGATGGCGGCGGCGGGGTCGGTGGGGGGGGGCATGGTGGTGGTGGTGGTGGTGGTGGTGGGGTGATGGTGGTGGCTGTGGGTTTTGGGGAGGACTTGTTAGCGTACTGGAGTTCTCTTGGGCTTGGTTTGATGCGAGTGAGACTGTGACTGGGGGAGGGTTGTGACGTACTATTGTTAGCGAGGTAGGGCTTTGGTGTGCTTGGAGTAGCACCCACGGAGAGACGTATGTTATTCTGATCTGACCTTTCGCGTGAAGAAGTTGTCTGAACTGAGTGAGTGCGTGAAGTTGAAAGTGTGTATGTAGAACGCGTTCGGACAGTATGAAGAGGTTGAAATTGGGACGCCAGTCACAGAAGTAGATAAGTGAAGTAGTATATCCTGAAATCTTCGGCAGAGCAACGCTTACGAAGGTTGAGTGTTACGATCTGGACTGTTGCGTGAAGAAGTTGTCAGTTTGAGCGCGCGTGAATATGAGAATTTGTGCTTCAAGCTCAGTCACAGAGGTAGGATGTGATGCTTCTGAAGATTCGATAGGCAATCCTTGAAGAGAGTATGAAGACGGTATGAAGACGTATGAAATCCAGTCTCGAACGAAGACACCGAGTCAAGTTATGGGTATGAGGAAAGGTTTGTGTGGAGGTCAGAAAGTGTCGTGGGGTATGGTTGCTGTGTTATTCGAGCTGCGGAAGAAGCCTTTTTGATCGTGCGCATTGTTGACATGGAGATAATGAAGCCCGATCGGATTAAAGATCCTCCCTGACTAGGCAAGGAGAGAAGAGCAGCTCATCATGATTCACTCCTGTATGTAGAAGAAAGGTAGCATATCATATCCAGCAGTAGGAGCGACCTAACAGCATGTCATAGTCCCAAGAGTTCTTCATGTCTTCATTGATGCTGAGCCGATGTTCCCACATCATTGTCTGTCTACATGCTTGGAAAGCGAAGGCCGTCCGACACCTGTTCACTTTCTTTTCTTCGCAGAACCTTTATCGACCCCACTGACCTTACTGCTTGGCTGAACATCTGCATCCGGTGGTGACACCAGTGGCTTGTTCGCGAGCTTGTCCTCGAGCTCTTCCTCGTCCCCTCCTTGCCCGAACTCATTGACTCGAGTATAATCGACCTTATACTTCCAGGATTGGTACAGATACACGAAGAATATAACATCGTCTCTCAGAGTGGCAAGACGGTGAAGCATTGGCATCTTGATGGTGAAAGCGAAGAGGTCGTCGATGAAAGTGTTCAAGAACTTATAAGTCATAGCTCTCGCAGGCATATGGGCCACGCTCTGTAGTACAGTCATCAGCATCGAGGCACAGCCAACAAAAGCCAGGAGGCCGAAGTATGGATTACAAAACATACCTGGAGTCGATAGTTGATGTACAAACTTGGCACCATCATTAAAAACCCATATGCATAGACACTCCCGACCAGTGTTGTTATGACAAAGCTATACCAACTCTTATGTGTGTCATACACTAGGCTATACACTGTATATGCCCCCAGTAGCGGTATTGCAACCAAATACAAATACCGGAACGCAATCTCATCATACTCTTTCGTCTTCTTCTCGGTATCGGATAACTTATGCTTGTCCTCGAAGGTTATATGGTATGGGAGCCACGAATTAGCCGGCGCAGGTCGGACTCGAACGTCGACGGTCTTGGTGATCTTCCAGGCCTCAAGGACAATGCCCATGCCTTGGCCAAAGAGTATCATCCAGGATGTACCTTCTCTATTGTCGACAAGATAGAGCAAGATGACTGTCTGCATGAAGACGTTGGCAAGAATGGTACGGACAGAGATGCCGACGTTATCCTTCTTGTTCCGCCAGTGTGACTGCAGGCCCGCCATTAGCATTGGAAGATGGAAGAAGTTGAACATAGCCTTACAATATCACTCTTGAAGGCTAGCATCTCGAACACGGTATGGAGTAGACTGACGACCGCCGTGGTCGAAAGTAAATAGATATTGGTGTCCACCAATATTCTTTTGAACTCCTCGAATTCGCTGCCGTCACCACTAGTAGTCATACCGCCACTTGCAGCTTGTTTCTGGTTCTGCTTCATGCCTTCATCGAGACTGGCATATAAGTTAAACTTCCAGTTGTTAAGGTTGTTGAAGCTGATATGGAGAGGCAGGCGTTTCACAGTAGAGTTCAGCTCCGTCATATGATCTCGCAACTGCCAGAAAGTATTGACGAAGAAGATCGGGTAATACCATCCGTTCTGACCGGACGCATCTCTGGCACCGGAACTTTCGAGGACTAAGAACTGACGGACGGCAGGATGCAGGCTAGGATAGTTCAAGATTCCCGAATCAGGTATAATAGACAGAGTGAAATTAGGATGGTAGTAGGACGTAAAGGTAGGTCCTGACGTTGTGTCCTGAGCAACTTCTTCGGTATTGTCAGACCCACCAAGGAGCTTCTTCGTTTTCACAACCTTCTTCTTTGGTAGGACCACATTCAGTGGGCGGAAAAAGTGATACGCCTTTGCGGCATTGTACCCCTTAGCCGTCGGATCCAGTTCATGTCCTGCCAGTGCAACGTAGAAGTGTGCCCAGAGCGTCCCATTCTGCTGTACTTCAGCCGGCACCGGAAAACTGGTGTCGATCTCACGCTTGTCATTCCAATCCCCAATCTTGAAGTCCTTCTCTTGTACGACCAAAGAATCTGCTGGTGCCGACTTCAAGCGGGCCATCACCAGTGATGGAGAAACATATATGCTCAGATCCAGGGGGCTGTCCATGGGCCATATGGGCGCAACATTCTGCGGTATTGGGCTGTAGGATTCTACGGCAACAGCACCCTCCGGTCTAGCGTCGAAAGCAGGTATGGGCGAGTTTGCCCCGGGAGATGATGTATTGCCATTCTTGTTGCCACCGCCAATGATTTGGTTCACAACGAATTGGGCGAGGAAAAAGATCCCAATCCCTTGGATTGCAGATTTGATGGTAGGCTACATGCATTATTAGCGTTGTCTTTGATTTGGAAGAGCGCTCTGCCCTCACACTCCAACCAGACTCGGTTTCTCGCGCTGGTTCCGGCATGTCGAGTATCGATGCCTGTACTTACGGTATGTCTTGATGTCTGAAGATAGTCTGAAGCGACGTCGTAATTTGTACCTCACTGGACCCTGACCGGCAATTGCCGCCTCGGCAGCCCCAGGTACGGAAGCCCAGGGCTTGATGTCGATCAGTTACTCGTCTGGAGCAGTGTTGATTGTCTTTCTGCCATATACATATAACCAAGCTTTTGACTTCCTTCACTTTGGTCTTTGCCTTTATTCACTGCAGTTTTGATGAGCAGCATTGTCAGCGTCACTTGAGCAGTGTCAATTTAAAGCCCTCTTATATTTCTTGATTTGAATAGATTTACTGTACCGCCATCTTAGAGCTTGAGACTAGAACAGTTCAAGACAACTTTGATTATTCTGCTGTTCCATTGCGTTCTCTCGACCACACAAGACATGGTCTCCGGAACCATTACAGCAGAGGTGTCACCACCAGCGACTAGCTCGTCCAAGAAGCCGGTAGTTTGTGTCTTGTACAGCTGCTCCTTGTCTCCTTATGCATTACCGGATAGCAACATTAACATTGTTTCAGTTGTGGCTCCTCACCCGGCACATCCCCCACCCACCTCGCCGCCGCCCGCTCCCTTGCCCAGATACTCCACAAAAACGACATCTCTCTCGTCTACGGCGGAGGCACGGTTGGCCTGATGGGCGAATTGGCACGGACTCTCGTCGCTCTCTCCGGCCCTCAGGCCGTGCACGGCATAATACCAGAAGCTCTGATCCAATACGAGCAAGACGGCGGGTCGAGTACGGATGCGAAAAACCCCATCGATGAGAAGGTCTTTGGTAGGACAACGGTGGTGCCGGATATGCACACGAGGAAGCAGCTGATGGCGAAGTCGGTCATTGAAGGCGGGCCGGGAAGTGGCTTCGTTGCGCTGTCGGGCGGGTACGGTACCTTGGAGGAGTTGATGGAGGTGATAACGTGGAACCAGCTGGGCATTCACGACAAGGGCGTGGTGATGTTCAATGTCGAGGGTTATTATGACGGCTTGATACAGTGGGTGAAGACGGCGGTAACTGCTGGTTTCATTGCGCCTGGAAACGCGGGGATTCTGGTGGAAGCGCTAGACGCGGAAGAAGTGGTCAGGCAGCTCAGGGAATACACGGTTGCTGAAGGGAGGTATAAGCTGGACTGGACCCAGAAATAGTCACCAATGCGTGATGAGCGACGTTTGCGGCATAGAGCTTGATCCATTTAGCACATGGCGTTCCTGCTGTAGATAGAGTTCGCTTGGATTCTCGAGCAATGCATTAGGGGACAATCTATGAAGAACAATACATAATCACGAATCAACCTCCATCGACTCTCCGCCGGGCTCACCGCTCCTTGTCTCCATCGCTCCTGGTGGACTCTCCTGGTTTGCTTCCAGTAGCGCACCAACCTCTGGACCGTCGTAGAGTTTGAAGCCTTCCACTCTCCGTTTCCCCTCAGCACCCATCCCGATTATGCCAATACTCGTATTCTCAACGGTCAACTCCTTATCTTGCGCCAAGCTCTCTCGTAAAGCTTTTAGTCCGTGCTTCACAAGATCTTCTCTCCCGCAACGCTCGAACTCGTCCAAGTTTCGCTCGAGATATGTCCTCGCCATCTGACTTCTCGCACCAATCGCACAAGCGACCATTTCCTGTGTCATCCCCGAGGGCTGGAACTCGAATAGATGCGGGCCTGTCTCGTCCACGCCTGCGACTAGTAGACCAACACCATAAGGCCTTTTCCCGTAGTGCTGTGTGTTCGTCTGGGCTCGGTCACCTATCTGAGCGACCATCCGTTCAAGGGGAATGGGCCGGCCATATGTCATCTTCGAGGCGAGCGACTGCTGTTTCATGAAGTTCGACAGCACTCGGGCGTCGGACGCGAGGCCGGCGAGGGCTATGCCGAAATGGTCGTCTATGCCGATGATTTTCTTTTGGTAGGAGGAGAGTTCTTCGGCGTTGCGCTGGAAGAGACTTGTCAGCCATGGCTCCTTGAGCTTGGCCTCAGCGTTTGGAGAACAGTCAGGGGGTACCTTTAGTGCGACCAAGACGGCATGTGTTTTACTGACAAGCCCAACAACGACTGAGCCTTGTTTCACAGCTTCGGAGGCGTATTCGACTTGGAAGATTCGTCCCTGCGGTGAGCTTGAAGGAACTCAGCAAGCGTGTCAAGATGAGAAGCATTTGTACCTACAAGGTCACAGAATCGTTGTCATAGTTGTTGCGAAACATGACGACAGCTCCTGAGGAATGAATCTGATATATGGAGGACCGATTAAAGGCGAAGAACGTAGCTCTCTGGTGGTGGGTAGGTACGTAGATGTAGGTGATGCTCTTAGGTACCTAGGCAGACTGAAGGTACCTTAGTGACGGGACGACGCGAATCTAAGGTACATACTTGTAATGTCATGGCCAGGAAATCCCCCTTCAGTTTAAGGGAGACTGTCCTGATACATGTATCCTACCTAATTGGGCATAGTATCATGTCCTGCTAGGTACCTAGGTAGTCGGTTTAACCTTTCGTACTAGGTCACTTTTACTTGCCATTTCAGGAAACTTGCACTCTTTGCTGGGTTAGACCGTCGAAATCAAAATAAATAATATAGCAGATGTTTAGCGCAGCCAAAGCCCATCGGTTTGATTTTGAAGACTCCTGCTCTGCCATTCTTGACAGATAAGTAGTAGAATGAGTGCCCAAAGTCCCTTACTACATACATGACTGCTGCCAGCAAGGTAAGATAGCCTTCTTCTCATAACACAGAGAACTTCCCGAATCGATTTCCAACTATTCAACGACTTATCTCTTTCCAATCGGCACATTGATCCACCATGGAACCCAGCTTTCCCGACGTTACCCCCAAGACCCATATCATTGGCCTTTGCGGTGTGAGCGATTTCAGTGACCCTGAGACTGGCCGCAATGCTGCCGATCCAAGAGAAGATGGATGGATGGTGTCGGACTTCTATCTCTTACAATATCTCCTTGACGGAACTGGAGCCTCCCAAGCCTGGTTTACATGCCATGACCCAAAATCCCTGATTGCACGGTACGGGGAGTATCTGCATGGCAACTCCTATAGAGAACGAAAAGTCGTTCTTGATATAAATCAGCAACCCAATCCGGCTACCCTGCGGGTTGAGTCACCAGATGGCCTTTTGCCTTCATTTCTCTCCTATTTCCGGGCAGAGTGCGCTGTAGCTTCTAAGGTGAAAGAGCCAGTTCTTCTTTGCGTCTTCTGTCACGGGGAAGCCAGGACCTATGGGCTGGAGATTGGCGGCACCGAAGAGGAGGGACCCATCCTGTCGATCGAGGCGATTTCCAAGGTGATCCCCGAGAACAATGGCCTGGACGTGTCCCTCCTGATGACTTCTTGCTTCTCCGGAGGTTGGACGATTAGCTCAGAGCTCCGAGACGAAAACAACCATAGCAGAGCTACCGTCATGACTGCGGCGGGCCCAGACATGGTATCCGAATCATGGCCAAAGACCGAATCCCTCGGCCGGACATGCGGGTCGATATATATTTCGTCTGTTATCAAAAATCTGGCAATCAAAGAGCAAGAGCGCAACCCAGGCCAGACCGGGACGCCATTGAGCACCAAGGATTTTGCGGCAGCGATTACCTATCAGCTCTTGAACGTCGTGGATCCCCGATTTGGCCTTTACCATGACCATCGCTTTGAAGCGCAACAAAGCCGCTGGGGTGAGCCCTACCCTAAAAGAACTGGAATCCCTCAGTCAGACTATTATGATCGCCTCCAAGCTTTGAGAGTAGTGCCGCCCAGGTCCCCCAGTGACATAAGGCTAGATCGCAGTGCCACTCAAGATGAGGTAGATTCATGGGAGTTGGCTCACCCAGATGCACCACATGTTTTGATGGCAGCATCCAACTATGGTGGCAGCTTGAATGCTGTCAAGAGGGAAATAAGAATACAAGCAAAAGCGTACATGAGGTCGTTCCCAGGAAGGGACAGCTTGGCCCCCAATCACAGACCCCATAACCTGATACATATGTGTATTCAAACTCCACAAATGATGACAGACAGCGCGTGGGCTGGAACCTGGGAGATCTTGCATTACAGGATGCAGGCAGTCGAAACGGCCGAGAAGCTTGCGAGAAGAATGGGAATTCAAGCGCCAAAGGCGTCTTGCTGGAACATGGACGACTGGCTCAGAAAGAATGTTGGCACAGAAAACCATAAGCAAGCGTCGCAGTACTACCGACAGATCCTTCTATCCGGGCTGATCCCCCCGAAAGTAGGGTCGAGAAACCCATACTACAAAGCACTGTGGTATCTCGCAGCGAATGTCGCCGACTGTGGGCTACCACCAGACGAGATGTTCAGGCGGTTCAAGGAGCTAGAGAAGAGTAAGTCGCAAGCTGCAGTTCCAATGAGGTTCACCATGCATAAACACAAGCTGATCTTCAAAAAGGTGTGGAAGCGACGGCAAAAGATTGCGCAAGTGGAGTGAGCCGTTTTATGACATTTTCGAGAAAGGCAGATACGTTCTTCATCACCTGCAAGAAGAGACTGCGGTCGCTGTCGCCAAGAAAGCGAGCTTCTATCTCAACGGCTTAATTCCGTTGATGCCAGAACGCTGGATCAAAGATATTATCATTATTGTAGAAAAGGTCCGGCTTAAATCAGCATTAGAATTTCCCCAAACCTGACGGGAGATTTTCCAGACCTTAAACGTGATTACCCACCTTACTAAGCATGGTGGGATCTTAGACGCTCTGGCGACGGGGACAAAGCTAAGACATTCGTAAGTGAAGTGCCCGTTTGCAATTTTCCTCTTTGCATCATCCTTAGAAAACCCTAGAAGGTTGTGTCGTCCTTGAAATCTCCAAAGCCGTTGGGGAATCGAGCCAAAAGCTTGCGCATGTTTCCTTTCGACCTGGATGTCGTAAATCTCAATTATCAAATATTACCTTGCTGAGCTGTCAAAAGATTCGGATACCTCCGTTTCGATAAGTTTGAACCACTCAGGGCAGATAGCAGCCACAACGATGTCAGTACGACTACAACAGGTCAGTGTTTGTTTCCACGTATTCAGCAACACACGGAGCCTTACATTGCATACATATCATGACGGTCATAAAGTCCTGCTGGGGCTCAGAAGCCCCGACTTCATTCTTGTACAAGTCGATGAAATCCATTCCGAAAATGTAGCGGGGGTCGCCCATGTTCTGAAGGTCCACTACAGCGTTTCCCTGTCAGTCAATGCCCTTGACCAATATTGTCTGACAGCATGCTGACTTTCGTTATGTCCATAGAAGGCACATGAGTCGAACACTATAGGCTGCTTTGTATTCACATCAATCTGGACGTTACCGTCCCACAGGTCGCCATGGCACAGAGTAGGCTTGATACCTCTGCCACCGGTCTGCAAAGGCCGCAGGAGCCGAGCAACAACCTTCGGTATAAATGCTTCTGTCAGATCGGCCAATTCAGGATCTTCTCCGTAGACATTCTGCAGAAACGAGATGTCAGAACGAAATTGACGCGCAAAGTACTCCTCCCAGCTATCCGTCCAATCGTTGAACATCTTAGGAGGTCCATTGTACGTCGTTACTTGGAATCCAAATTTACCAGTCGGTGATACGGACGTCTGATGGAGCTTCTTCAGAATGGCGAGGAATTGCACAGTGGGTGGTGGACGATCGCGCAGGTCGCGGAAGCGAGTCATAAAGAACGCCTTAGACTTGTCTAGTATAGCATACCCTGGTCTTGCCCTGTGGAACGATCGATAGCACTTTACTCCCGACCGGAAGGACCGTACCCATTGTCAATGCCTGGCACCACTTTCTCCGGTGTATGTCGTCTCGTCGACGCTGCTTTCCGGCAAAAGATAAAGTAAGCAGGCCACTTACCTGCCAAAATTGCTGGATCGAGGTTCTCGAAGCTCATACTGGACGGATTGCTTACGGGCAGGTTTCTGAAGAGCCCCTTGAAAGAGGTGCCAAAAAGGTGCCCTCCATGATGGCGCGAGATCAAACATGATCTGCAACTATCCATAACAGTTGATTCGCTCCAGGGCTCAGGCTAACCGTTTCGAGCTCTACTCGCAGGTGTAGTTATTGCCAGGGTCGCAGTTAGCCTCATCAGCTCACAACTCTCACACCCCAACATTCACTTCGGGGCCTACATGGCAATCTCCTGTGTGATTCTCCGCCAGCAAGTCGAACGATAAATGAGAAGACCCCCCCCCGCCGCCCCCAAAACAGCAGCAATCGCTACAATGTTCATTGGATGTCAAACCGCGCTCTGTCCTACTATCAGCGGGCTGATGCAACAGAATATGACAGGATTGACAGTCGATATGTGGTAGAAGGCTAGAGTGTTTCCTGACGGCCTGGAATCTGAATGAAGACGGAGTACAAAGACTCCAATTACCGTTATAAAATATGTGATGTATTCTGCCATACCTATCGACGCCACGAAGTCAACAGGATCATGCGTAGCCAACAGATAACCTCGAAAATTTTGCTGTCGCTGACCTATATACCCCAGGGTACTCCGGAAGCTACCAATCAGGACATATAAGACGCTCAAGGCAGCATTCAATCAGAACACACCTACACTTTCCATAGACGACTAGAGCACCAAACTATGCATCAGTGAAATCCACCAAGTTACACCAGGTGAAGGTCGGTGGTTTCTGCTTGAAAATTGAGGCAAGGGTGTATGATTGAGAGCCAGGCTTGCCTGGTTGGGGTCTCACTCTAGCTTTGAGGGGAAGGGCCTAGCATCTGGTAGCCGATTCTGATTCAATGCTTTAGAACTCAAGCCCAAGATCTTCGCACCCATGAACACATTTTGCTGTGCGAACTCTTGAGCGAGTACCGAGGCAGTTCAAGGCAGTCATACAAGTGATCCCTACAATGGCTGTAGCCTTGAGTACCCATGCCGAAATATGAGCACGCCAGCAGACGTAGGTGCCAACTTTCCAATGCCACAGCGCACATAGGTCACCAAACTAGTGACAAGCTTGCGTAGAAACAGGCGCAGCGTTCTTGATCTTGTCGACTTGCTCTTAATTACTTGTTGATGGGAAAGGACGGCTAGATGAAGCAGACGTGTGTATACTCTCTGCCTGTGTGTGGTCAGCATCAGGTCCGGAACGAATACAGCAGCTCGCATCTCGTAAAGAAACAATGAAATCAGGTGTGCATACATGGAAAGCGAGATATCGGCCAAAAAGCTGACATGCCTTGGAGGTTATTGAATGTGGCCCGAGAGGAGTTGGAGCAGGTTCGGCGCTACCGTCGTGGTTGTGACACGTGCTAAGGCGGCGGGGCCAGCAGACGAGTTCTTGTCGGAAAACCCGCAGAGATTGTATAGCCCAAGATGCCCCCTCTGTCCAATCACAGAGCAGTCGCACTCTCCATCCGCGCATCGACGGAATCCCCCCTTTCCTCCCCATTATCCCCGCAATCCAGCGCGCTCCGCCAGATCCAGCAAGGTGACCCATAAGCCGCCCAACACAGACCCCCCTCCCTGATGCCCAACCAGCCCCTCTTCCTCCTCCTCCTCTTTCGAAACGGGCCTGGCCCCATACCGGACAAGCAACTCCTTGATCTCCTCACTCGCCCCGCATAGCCTCGCCCTCAGCAAGATCGGCCTCCCCGTCGCCTCCACCCGCGCCCCCTCAGCCAGCAAGTATTCCAACAGAACCCTTTCCCCCCCAATCACGCACCGCTCGACCACGGTCCCGTAATGGCCGAAGCGCTGGTCCTTTGCCTCCGGGCGATGCGCGAGGATGATGCGCCAGATGGGGATGCTGCCGCTGCCTACGGCGTTAATGAGGAGGTCTTGGTTGTTGAAAGAGGTGGTGAGGGTGGGATGTTGGGTGATGAGATCGGAGAAGGAGATGGGGCGGGAGAGGGCGGCGGAGAGGCTGAGGGCGCGCAGGGGTGTGATTGTGGGGTCTGGTGGGGAGGTGAGGAGGGCGGCAAGGGCGGAGAGGTCATCGGCGAGGATGGCGGTTTTCAGAGTAGAGTTGGTGGACATTGTGAGCGCTCTTAAGGCAGGTTAGGAAAAGGATTGGGCGCCGCTAGAATGGTGATCTTACGTGGATTGAGGAGGTGTCATGCTGGGTAGAAACAGGGACTGTGAGGGAAGATGCACCCTAGAGGCTGAGAAACATGTCTTTAGCATTGTCTGGTTTCTCAATTTGGAACACATGTAAATCATTTTCATAACCAGTGAACAGACTTGATCTGTCCTGTTTTCTTTGTAGGAATTGAGCAACCGTGTCTTTTATGGCTTGAATTTTTGATGTGAGTAGTCAGCCCTATGGTCTGCCGTAGTTGAGCCTCAGCTACACTGCACTACCTTAATGTTGACCTCACAGGTAACTTACCGTACCACATGCGTGTCGTTACACTCACGTTGGTAAGGTAGTCAGCAACAGATTATCCCGCCCCTCGACCTTTCAGCCGGCAGCTCAACGAAAAAACAAAGGAACGCCCAATCACCACATCTCCCCCAGTCAAGCAGTCCGCGCCTTCCCGGCAGGAGCGCTCTAATTACCTACAAGCAGTATGACAGCCGGTCTGAAAACCATCATCGCCCTCTCCTTCGTGCGTCCCTCTCCCGCTGATCACTCATATCTCACAAAGACTCACAGCCCACAGGTCCTTGCCATCGGCTTCCTCCTCGTCATACTCTCCTCGGCCCTATGGCACAACTACCTGCCGCTCCTCGTCGTCGCAACCTACGTCTTCGCCCCTCTTCCCAACTGGATCTGCAACCGCTGCGCCAACCCGGATGACTTCATGGAGAACAGTGGGAATGCGCTGGTTGATTTCGGGAGGTTCGTGACTGGGTTTCTGGTTGTGATGGGGGTTGGTATGTCTTTACGTCTCTTTACCTTGGCAGGGATAGTTGTGTTGCCCGGGACCACGTTAAGGGTGGTCTATGATGGCTAGGGAGTGTTAGGCTAATCTGTGTGGGGGTTGTAGCTTTGCCTGCACTGCTGGCGCATTGCGGCCTGATTCAGTATCCGGCTATGGTCATGTCCATTGTGGGCGGATTGTTGATTTACGGCACCATTATCAGCTTTACGACGTTCTTTCAGGAAGAGCAGGAGTTCTGAAGGTAGGGTATATAGGGGTCGAGAACCTGTCTGGTAATTATTCCTGGCGGCGTTGTCTTGGGTGATCTGCGACGGGATTTGATTGAGCCGAACTGTACCGTGGCTCGGGGATCTACTCCACGGTAACGATATAGCTATCTTACTTCAATACATCACTGTCCTTACACACCGTGCAGGCCGATGAAGATGAGGACTCAACTGAGGTATTTGTACCTTAGGTCCAGTTAGAAGTGCATATAGGCAAGTACAAATGGCGGAGGTCGCATCACGCTAACGTTGCGATCAAGTAGGAATGCCCTGATCGTCAGGTATCTATTCCTCGATGTGATGTTAAGTTAGTATTCTGGTTGGCTGGTGTGCAACCACATTGAATGCATGATAGAAAGTGGGCAGTCTGTGCGCTGGCTCTGCATCGCAAGGCAACCAATATTAATCCCAGTTCGAGACTTCTACAGCACAATGTAACTTCATGTTATGTACTATCCTTGCTCTCCGCCCGGGCATCCTTTATGAAAACATCTGCCTGCGCCAGGAACATTACTAAGGAGCTCTCACCAACTTCTTTAGACCTCTGTTTGATTTATGTATTCACTGAAGACGCTGTGAATCCCACGTTTGTTTTAGAAGCGCCCGTTTGACGACTTCTCTCGAGCTGACGACGTTTATCCACGAGAAGTCACAATGGGCAGCCACATCGATGTTAAGACAATCCCTCTATCGTTGCAATCAAAAGACCACGGAGAACTCCTAGACGTGATTGATCTTCTTCGATCCCAAGGCATTAGCCATTATGTACGACTGCCCCAGCTCATCGTTTGTGGGGACCAATCGTCAGGCAAAAGCTCGGTACTCGAAGCAGTCTCAGGGGTTCGGTTTCCCACAAAGGAAAACCTCTGCACCCGCTTTGCTACAGAGCTCGTTCTTCGCAGAGATCCGATGGTAAATGCGACCGTTGCGATAATTCCTGGCACAGAGAGATCAGATAAAGAGAAGGAAAAACTTCTTGGATTCAAAGCGCCGAGTGTGCGGATCGAGGATTTTGCGTCTCTGATCGACGCGGTCAAGGAAGTTATGGATCTAGGCGCTAAAGCGTTCAGCAACGACGTCCTGAGGGTAGAGATATCGGGCCCAGAGCAGCCTCACCTGACCCTCGTCGATCTTCCTGGCATGATTCATGCTGAGGGCAAGCAGCAAACCGCAGAGGACGTACAGTTGGTGTCCTCCCTCGTTCGATCCTATATGGCAAACACTCGAAGCATCATACTTGCGGTTGTCTCAGCTAAGAACGATCACGCCAATCAAATCGTGACCAAACTCGCACGCGATGTCGACCCGAAAGGTGTTCGGACACTCGGCATCATCACTAAGCCGGATACGTTACGTGTGGGATCGGAAAGTGAAAAAGCATTTCTGGACCTAGCAGGAAACAAGGACGTTGTGTTTCGACTCGGTTGGCATGTTCTGAAAAACAGAGATGATGACAGCATAGACTGCTCTCTTGAGGAACGCAACGATAAAGAAAGGAGATTCCTTTCGCAAGGCATCTGGATGTCCCTGCCGGCGAAAACTTTAGGCATAGGGGCCTTGAAACCTCGTCTGAGTAGTGTCTTGAAGGACCAGATCGTATCTGAGCTCCCGAACCTCGTTCGTGACATCCAGGCGGGCATCGACGATTCTCGAAACACGTTGATACGACTGGGAGAGGCAAGAGAAACTCTGCAGGAACAACGGCTATACTTAGTGCACGTCAGTCAATCGTTCTCCTCTCTCGTCAAGGCCGCTGTCGACGGTATATATGTCCATGGATTCTTCGGCGACGCAATGACCCTTGCAGGCTATAGGAAGCGACTCCGAGCCGTGGTGCAGAATATACTATTGGACCTTGCCGGGGACATGCGTCGAGAAGGACATAGTCAGGAGATCACTGAAAACGCTCCCCCCCAGAAGACAGCAGGCACGCCCAAAAAAATCTCGAGGTCTAACTTCTTGAACCGTGTGCGTGAGCTTGTGAGAAAGAGTAGAGGATGTGAACTGCCAGGGACATTTAACCCGCTTATTGTCGGAGACTTGTTCTATCAGCAGTCAAAGCCATGGAAACGGCTCATAGAGCGATACAGCGAAAGGATTCTGGATGCCACAAGAACCTCCCTAGAAGTAATCTCACTGCATACCACAGATGAAAACACGAGCGAAGGGCTCCTGCGGGAGGTCATCGACCCAGCCATGGAAAGGTATGCCCACCAGCTTGAACGAAAAGTGGCGGAGATTCTGCGTCCTCACCAAAAAGGCCACCCTATCACGTATAATCATTACTTCACCGAAACCATCCAAAAGGCCCGTAAAGAACACGCAAAAAAGGATCAGGCCCGGCAGCTGAACGCCTTCTTCAAGATCAATCCTGAGATGGGCTCTTGTTACGTCGATACTCATCAAGGATTCCATACTGAGGATCTCTTAAATGCATTGAGCCAGCAGACGGAAGCGGACATGGACCGCTACGCCTGCTCTGAGGCAGTCGACTGCATGGAGGCATATTACAAGGTGAGCACCGAAGTCATCCGCCATAAGTCGAGAAGCCCCTCAAAGGTCCGGCTTTGAACGAGCTAGTATTCTGATATCTTTACAGGTTGCGATGAAAGTCATGGTGGATAATTTCGCCGTTTTGGCGATTGAAAGTTGCGTTATGGATGGCCTCTCGGACACGTTTTCACCTGATACGGTGATGAAATTCGATGACAGTTTGATAAGGAACATTGCTGCAGAGACGGAAGAATCGCAGATAGAAAGAGCTCGTACTGTCACGAAATTGAAGAGTCTTGAGGCAGGTCTGCAGACCCTCAATCGCCTAAATCGAAACAAAACAGCAGGTTGGTGGATGTCATCCGCACACGCTCCTACAACTGAAGCAGTACTTCGTGAGAGCTAACGCAGTTATAGCAAAGCAAAATGAGGAAGCTTTTGACCGCCCCGAAATGGACCAGAAAGTGACGGTCAAAGTAGTGGATGCAGGCACGAATGATGGACTCGTTCAGAAACAAGAAGCTCCGGTGTTTCAAGATGTCAGTGCTTCAGGCGCCGGACTGGCAGAGCTACATGAGTCGACCTTCAACTTCTCACCCCTCCGTGAAGACGGAAGCAATCCCGCAAACCATTCTTGGTTCCCCAAGACCAAAAAGGGCAGAAAAGTGGCGAGGCCAATCAATGACGTACCTCTGTTTGGCGGCGAGCAGACTACTATTCCATCGATAAACAAAATCGGCTCAGCGGAGGCCGCTACCTGACTTCAACCCAGAATATGAGTCGAACAAGCATAGTCTGTTGATCCTCGGTAGTCAACGATGAACAACTAACTCCACATCCTGCTCAAACCTTTTGTGACCTCCTCTCATTTTCGCCGGTCGGCAGCCATCCCGAAGCTCCTCCAACCTTGGCTTTCGCGTCTTGCAAGAACTTGAATGCACAATCACATAAGGCCGTGGCCCACCATCAAACAAAATACATGTTCCAACTGTCTCACCCCGCTGCTACCCAAGCCCCTGTTCCACGATTCATATCTCCGCCGTTGAGTGTCGTCGCAGTCATCCTACAATTAAACCACCCTGCCATTGGCATACACATGCACCGATGTGACACAACTCACTTCTCTATAGATTCGTCCGGACGCGCGATCCAAACTATCCTCCGGTGAGCTCTGCTCTTCCGCACCGAGAATAATCTGAAAGATGGTCGTGGGCGAAAAGAATCACCCCACCCAATCTCGGTCGTGCCAGGCTTACCGCGCAGTTATCTTTGTGTTTGCCTTAAGACTTGCGGGGAGAATTTGAAGGTGGAAGGGATAAATACAAGTTTGTTGATTGCATCATCATCCCGTCCTCCAGACACTCAAGTGTTCACGATGACTGTTATCAATGGTGCTGATGGATTGATGGTAGACTTTGGTGATAAAGACCATTACGATGAATGCTGATGACAAGATTTGGTGCCCGCTCCTAATGGTCAGGAATCAGCATATGACAACTAGGGTTAGGTCAGGGAGGGCTGAGCTGTTAAAATCTAGCCACAATGGGTTACTAGGGTTCAATTAACAACAACTCTATATCACAAGAAGAACGCGACAGCACGTGCGCGCATTAGTTAGTCATTGTAAATACACTTCACTAGCCATATGTGGATAAATCACAACGCGTCGCGATATAAATTACATAATAAATTACACACGTCGCGAGCGCGTTTCCTGTCCCACACCGTTCTGTTTGAGCTGCGCTGACCAGGACATGAATGACAACAACCCCTTCCCAATGCCAACCACCACCACCTCGATCCTCATCCCCTCCACGACTACCACCGACAGTCCCCGTACAATCTCCGGTATGACCCCCCCGGAACCCCCCCCCTCACCCAAACACCTCCATTCCATCCACCCCCCACTCGCTAACCCACTTCGGTCCCCAGACATCCGCCTACACTCCCAATCCCCGATCCTCCCGCCAACAGTCCAACTCCACTTCCTCTCCTACGTCGACCCGACCCTCCTCCCGCTCCACCTCGCCGCCGGACCGAGTCTCGACGTCTGCACCGACAACGACGACACGGAGCGGTGGTTCGCGGATGTCTTGCTACACGACACCGACAATGACAACAACTATCAGGACGCCGAACGGGGTGACAATGGTAGTGAGATCGACGAGGGCACAGCGTGGTGGAGCGCACGACATGCGCAGTCGCGGGTCGGGATACTGGTGCGTGTGCAGCGGGGTGAGGCGGGTGGGTTGCGGGGAAAGGAGGAGGAGGACGACAATGGCTGGCGGGGAGGGGCTAGGGTTACGGAGCTGCTTATCTATGGCTCGGTTGTTGATGGTGGGGAGGGAGGTGGGGGGGTAACGACGCCGCGGACGGATTCGATGCCTGGGCGTGCAGTGCGTGAGGTGCGGGTGCGTGCGCTGCCGCTGTCGTCGGACCTGCTGTGGCGGGGGGACGGACGTGGGGACTCGCGATGCGGCGTCGCCCCTCTTTCGCCGGCGTCGAATGGGTCGGGGTCTGGGTCGCCGGCGGCGTACCTCCTCCCGCCGCCGTTTTCGGGTCCGCAGGTCGCATCAACGTCGGCTCGGAAGCGTCAGAGAGTGGTGAATTTGCTGGATGATGCGGCGCTGCGGCATAAGAAAGCGAGGAGGAAGGGCGGTGTCGCAGTTGCTGAGGCTATGGGGGGGATTGATGGGCGGTTATCGCTCGAGAAAGAACGCTCATTATCGCACGGCTCAGTGCCGAGGACGGTGGCGAAGATAGAGAAGGAAGATGACCGATTGCCCTTCATTGAGGACTCGCAGTATAGACGTCCGTCGCTTGAAAATCGACATTCGCGGTCACCGAGTGCCTCTTCATTGCAGACTACCAGACCTGGAAGACCACCGAGCAGGAGAGGCCCGCTTGCGGAGTGTAAAAGGTCATCGTTGTCCCGAGTCGATAGCATAGTGACTGCGAGTGATGACTCGCCTGTCCCGGAACAGGAGAAACCTACCGAGCAGCGGAACAAGGACGCTCTGTCGAGGACCATCATGGCTGGAATGCGCCTCTACGGTCTCCAACAGAAGAAAAAATTAAGCAAGTCGCGGGCTGCTTCGGAGGTGTCGAGCCAGGCTGCTACACCGGACATCGTTGCGAAAGGTTCCGCCGAGGAGGTGGACGGGTATAAGCTGGTCTATCATCAGACGTTGAAAGGAGCTGCTTTCGCCTTGAGAAGGGATCTCGCTACCATAATCGTCCCACCAGCGGTCATGCGTGAGGTGGCGGATAAGCTCCTTGTTATCTTTTGCTCGGACCCTCTGTCGGAAGTCAACGGTTCTCCGCTTCAGGGCTTCGGTCATGATGCGATGGTGACAGTCGTCCCCTCGCGTCGACCAGTTGTGGAGCCGGGATGATCCCAACCTATGGTGCGTATGGAAATCATAGGTTGTCGCTAGTCTGGGAGGAGTCCGGAGGCGGATTCGAATAGACGCAATAACTGCTCCAATAACTGCTCCAGTGTCCAATTGTTAGTGTGTATTATACTCGGGCGTGTATTGACACTTGCAAGTGGGATCTTAAGTTCTGGGCGGTCACGATGCCCATCATCTACCCGTAGTCACCGACACCTCAACCTCAATCTAAATCTCATCTTCCTCTTCATCAAAGTCATCTTCCTCACCCATATCATACAAGATCCTCCCCCCAACCCCACCCCCCTCTTTCTGCGCATCATAATAAGGCAACACAACACCCTCCCTATCCATCCTCTGCTTCTCCGTAAGTCCGAGATCAAACGTACTCCGCACCCCGCCCTCCTCGGCGCCCACTCCCTCACCCTCACCCTCAGCCGGCAACCGCCTATACAGCGGATGGTCCTCAAGCAAGATCGCCCTCTCCCACCCCCCCATAAACCAACCCCCCCCCCCCCCCCCCCCCCAAAAACGCCCGGTG
>JAABUY010000473.1_pt1 | contig 69339 bp, 105 predicted proteins | sample 5560271 | NCBI WGS metagenome assembly JAABUY01 (sample SAMN10711886, study PRJNA513374) | rock metagenome | isolation source: Antarctica rocks | place: Antarctica: Victoria Land, University Valley | reverse complement strand
CGTCCTCCCCTTAACACCCACATCGAGACCCAACAAACCCACTCAGATCCGAATAATCACCCACACTCCCCTCTCGGTCGCTTACGCCCCTCTCCCCCCACTCATCCCGCACCACATCTCCACCCACGCCCCACACATGGTCCTGCACGTAGGTCTCCACGGCGGGCATACTTCGTACGATATCGAGCAGAGTTCCGGTCGGTTGGGATACTCGATGCCCGATGTTGACGGGGAACGTTGGTCCGACGAGCTCAGTGAGGAGGTCTGGCCAAGCGGGATCTTCCCGGATAGTTTGGTCTCCACGTTCGATGTGGCCGAGGTGCAAAGGAGGTGTGGGAAGAATGAGAGGTTCGAGGTGAAAGCTAGTGATGGTGTAGGGAGATACTTGTGTGGGTTCGTTTATTATACGAGTCTGGCGAACTATGAGAGTATGGAGAAAGGAGGGGAGAAACCGGTTTTGTTCTTACATACACCGTTTTGCCCGACTCAGGAGGATTTGGATAAGGGGAGGGAGGCGGTGATCAAGGTTGTCGAGAGTATGGTTAGTATCTGGCTGGAGCGTAACGGGGAAAAGATAAGTACTCGGAACGGATGAACAGAGATACATGGAAGATGCTGCGATGCGGTAGATGTACTAATATCTCCGAGATGGTGCTGGCGGCGGAGCGCCATATGGATTATAAGCCCCTCCTCGCCCTCCTCCACCGCCGTATCCGCCATACCCTGCCTGATCGCGAGGTGGTGGCGGTGCTCCGGCGTACGGATTGGGCGGGGGTGCATAAGGATTCCGACTGGGTGGAGGTGACGGGTAGCCTCCTTTGACAAATCAGTCACGAGGTCACGAGGTCACGAGGGGACTCACCGTATGATGGTGCTGGACCGCCATATCCCCCTCTCCCACCGCCACCGCCACCGCCATACGGGCTCGCCGCGTATGGGTCCCCTCCTCCGTACCCATATCCACCGTATCCACCCGCGGGAACTGGCGGAGGTTGATACCCGTAAACTGTTTGTGGTGGAGCACTATGCACTCCATATCCCGCCAACTCCCTCGCCGACGGATATGATCCAGACCGGGGCAATCCCGCATACTCCCGTGGGTGATCTCGCCCATGACCACTGCCATTCGACTTTCCCGGTCCACCCGAATATCGTGGTCCTCCTCCACCACGCCCTCCACGCCCACCTCCTGGCCCACCTCGGCGGGTCCAATCCTTGTCAGACTCCGACAAGACGGGTGGACCGGGTCGATACCCATGTAGGATGATCGAGCGATGAGAATGCGATTGTCGCGGGAAGTAGTAGCGGACGGAGAGGGAGTTGTTCGGGGTGAGATCTGGGCATTCGGGAAGTGAAGGGAGTGGAGAGTCGAAGCTTGAGTTGGGGACACAGCCGGGATCGGCTAGGACGGCGCCAATTGTACCTTGCGATGATCGAATGTCCATCGGCACGGGCTAATCTCGACTCAGCACTATTCCGAATCTCATGATGGACGACAAACTTTCGCTCCGGCTTGTAATGTGTAGAGCGAGCAGAACGGATCGTACAGCTGACTTCCTTCCGAGATGAACATGACGTTATCTCCCCACTTATTTCTCCGCTTCTCCTCCTCATTCAGTTGATCTTCCTTGCTGTCCAGAGCCGCTATCAATCGATGTTGGTCAATAAATGGCAGGAGTGCGACGCCCTGCCATGCCATCTTCTTCCCATTCATGTCGATGTCGAAGTCAGACGGGTAAAAGTCGATGATCGGGGAATCGTCATCGGTCATTAGGCTTTGTAACGGCTTAGGAAGATGTATCCGGCTGAAATGCAAGTCAGTCTGGAGCGCAAAGGAGAATGAGAAACGGAGAATTGACCTAGCAGCGGGAAAGACACCAAGAAGTTGAGCGAAAGGTTTGAAAGGCAGCGCTGGGTCAAATTCGATCTGGAGCTTCCCGACATCCTGGAAGTCCTGTGCGAATGGGGCGTAGTGATAGGGGTAGTACCAGTCCCAAGCGGGGACGCCCTGGTAGTAATACTCGAGCACCCAACAAAGGCCCTCCATGTATGAGCGGGTTAACCTATTACAAAATCAGCTCGGCAGGACATAAATGCGCTGGAGGACATACTGGCTGATGAAGTCTCTGTCAGACACATCGACACCAAACTTCTGCTGGTAATATCGTTCTCGATACCCGGGCTCCCATAACCTACCCCTTGAATTAGCGGTAGGTCGACCAAAAGGGCTACCCGACTCACCGTACATCATCGACGTAGCCTTCCACTGTACCATCCGCGTTTAACTTCAACTTCTTCTTGGGCACGGGCTGATCAGCTTCTGGATTCGGCGGCGCCTCGACGTCGCTGCCATCAAGAGTCTGGTCCTCGTCGTGCTCCGCGTGTCTCTTCCTTCCCCGCTTGCCCCGCTTCTTAGCTGGTGGTGCGGCATCGATCTCGTCGGTGCCGCCCCTCCCGTTGGTCCCGTCGATTCCGTCCATGGCATCGTTCTCGCCGTCGTCCGCTTCCATGGTTTCCTCACCGTTAAGAGGTACGGAAGCCTCGCCCTTTTCCTCGTCTGTCCGTATCGCTGGAGCGACGACATCCTCATCCAGTCCTTCATCCTCACCCTGTTCCTCCAATACTGCCCTTGCGTCTTCAGGCGCCATCTGCTCCTTCTCCTCCTCGTCGGCTCGCTCAATCGTCACAGGTTCGTCGCCGTCGCCTTCGCCTTCGCCTTGCCCTCCACCTGCCAGCTCAGCTTTCAGCTTTTGTGCCGCGGACAAGTTCGCCATCCTGATAGCCCGCCTGTTCTTGACTGAGTCTGCATTGGTGCCTTGCATGCCTGCAATCGCCTCAGGTCCGCCTTTCAGTGCCTCAGTTTCCCGCTGCGACGATGTCATCTTCTTCGCTGGCTTGCCGTTCGGCGCTACCTCATCTTTCGGAACAATGTCAAAGGTAGGTCGCGTTGGCAGCGAAGGATGCAATTGGCCTCCTCGTGCTGTAGTTGATGGAGTGACGGCAACGTAATCGGTACCGTTGAGCTGCATTGTACCTTCAGACGCCGAGGGTGTTGACCCGTTGCCCCTCGCAGCAGCATCGTCCTGTCGTGTATGTTCTTCTATTCGACGTCGCTTCTGACTGGAGTCCTGTCTGTCCTCATCTGTCTGTCTCAGAGAGGGGTCCTTCCTATATTGATCAGAAACTCACCGTCTTTACGCTTCTGGAAGATCTCATCTTCACTCTTCGCCAATCCCTCCAAAATAATTTGAGCCCTATCCAAAGCTACCTTCCCATGATTCGTCAAATATCCTCCCATTCTCGGCAGCTCCGCTCTCCAGATCTTCAGCAAGGCATCGATCGCGCCTTCCCTGATCTCAAGACTCGGCAAATGAGGGAGGAAATCATTTCCGACAAAGAAGATCATGAAGATCCAGTCGTCGATAGCGAGTTCCAGGTCGAAGGGGAAGGGGACGTGAGGGACATTGAGTTCGATTGCGAGGTATTCCCGCAGACAAGCGACGTCGAGGAAGATGAAGGGTTTCGGATCAACGGGCTTCGCTTTCTCTACTACCTCGAGGCCGGCGATCTTCTTCTGTCCTGCGCAACATCAGCTGCGCCCGCATCCAATACCAATGCAATGTAGCACACCTTTACAATTCGCGGACAGGTGGCCTGGCTGGCCGCAATTCCGGCACGTCTGCGGCTCCTTCGATCCTTGAAAGAATACGTCTTCCCTCAACACCTTGAAGTGCGGCTCATGGGTTGCCAGAGAGAGCATGATGAGATCCGCGTCCAATCCATAGATAACGTGCGATGTATTAGGATCCCAGTCTGTATGACTGCGTTGCCGTCGAATCCAATCGACGATCTTGTGCTCCCCTTCTCCAGGTACCGACGAGTCGGAAATGATGATCTTCAGATCCTTCCATCCGGGATCGTTGGTGAGTTTGTAGGACACCCAGTACTTCAAGCTTTGCGAGAGGAGAGACATGAATGGTGTGCCTAAGGTAATGTCAGCCTGCGAGACACAACAAAATCGATGACACTGGTCCAGATTCAGGTGGCCGAGGGCGCATGACTGACCTGGCGTAATAGCGTTAGAATCCCAAGTCTTCTGATTCCGTGTCTCCTCAGATACCGGGTGTCCCATCGCCTCGAAAAGCTTAATCGACTCGCGCTTCTCCTCCTCCTTGTCCGCGGCGTCCTGCGCGGCTCGGAATCGTCGCGACCGCTGCTGATTCATCTTGGCGCGAGGGGCTACACCATCTGTATGTCAAGATAGATGTCAGCCATCCGATCAGATAGGGCCTTGGATGCAGTAATCAAGTGGGTCTCGCGGACTGACCAATCGCCATCATGAGAACCTTCCTGGGCCTCGCCATATTCACCACCCTCTCCGTATAACTGAAGATCTCAACCATCATATCCTCCTCCGTCTCCGGCGCAGGTTTCCCCTCGGGATGCGTACACGGATGAACGATACCGTTCATATCCACTGAATTCGACGCCATCAGCATAACGCCCTCCTTTACCTGGTCTTGAATCGACATACGATATAGATTGTCAATCTCGAAACCATTGGGATTCTTCCCCTCATATCGCACCGGCACCTCGGTGATCTCCCCATCACTGGTGCGGACCTTTGTAGGGGTCTCCTCGGCGACTCGGTTCACGATCTTGGGGTACTTCTTGGAGAGCCAGCGGAAGAGGGCGGGGACACCCTGTGGGGATCAGGAGTCAGTCGACCACTGTGAGGGTTCGGAGCGGCACGTACCATCTTGATGGAAGCCGCTCAGTAGCTACGCCTGGAGACGGTTTATAATTGGAAAGTAGAGAGATCGTTTGGGATTCCTTTAGTCGAGCTCGGTGAACCTGGGAATTCGAAGAGGTCGGCAGTGATGTAACGAGTGCTAGAATCTCGATCTCCAGGATCGCTCGCTGTGAATCGTAGACCTTCGTGTTGGCGGAACCTCAGCGATTCCAAAGTAGCGCCGACTAGAGATCTATAAGAATCCCTAAAAAGTCCTCACGATCTTGAACGGAAATCTCACCGCTAAGGGCGGGAATAAGCAGACGGCAAATTACCGTTCCTGTCCATGTATCCTAGTGGCAAACCAAGTTCACTCTGCTGTGCTCAAATGCTGAGGGGATCAAGGCATAATCGGCCTGTCAAAGATGCATTACGATGCCGCCGCCCTCTCCTCCATCTCTACAACTCTCAGCTCAAGCTCCATTTCCTCCGTCACCTCCTTCAGTAGCCCCTCCTCCCACCTCCCCCAGATGAAACCGGTATACAACGTCGTCGCCCCCGCCGCCCCCAATGCGCCACCCGCCAGCGTAAACACCGGCTGGATCCACGATTTTGGCTGCCAGGCTGAGCCAACGGTTAGTCCAAGGAGACAGACGACGGCGGCGAAGAAGAATCGCATGTGTTTACGAGCGGTGTTTTGGGATATCCGGGTGTACATCCGTAAGGTGTTCAGTGCGCCACGCAGACAGGAAGATTTCGCGCTGGGGGACATCGAGGTCCTTGAGCTGAGGGGACTGGTGGTACTGGTGGGACTGCGTGGTGGATCGATGGGTGCGAATGTGGTGGTTGTGTCGCCAAGGGGTTCGGGTTCGGAAATGAGCGGGACGAGTGGCCTGAACGATGCTTGCTGGTTGCCTGATCCTGCGGGCTGAGCTGAGGAGCCTTGAGACCGTTGTTTTTTCGAGTCGACAAAATCGATGGTGAATACCGAGCGAAGGGCGAAGTGATCTGAGTACGAGAACGGCTGCCCCGGTACGCGCTCCGTCAAGACAACCTCGCTCTTAACGCAGCGCAGCTTTGGCGCGGAAGAAATCGATTGATTAAGTGGTTTACCCTCTTCCAGATGTTGTGTTCTTCCGGCACCCATTTCGTTTGTCTCGAAGTTGTCTCGGTACCCCCAGATGAGCGGTCGCCGTCGCGCGACCTCTGGCTGTCGATAGAAGATGTAGTCCAGCCGTTTTCCGCCTCGAGACAACACCTCGTGCGGGATCGGTTTCCCATGCGAATAGGTGTTGAGGGGTGAATCACAGGTCATTCCGGTTCTGGACAACGCCATTTGAGGTGAAGGAGGAGATGCAGGGGACTCGTTTGCATTTGGGTGGGTATCGAGAAACGAGTCTTTGAGCGAGGCGTGGTAGCGAAGGATGGCGACTGGTACCGAGAAGGGCTGGGAATTGAAGTCTCCCATCTGCGCTTTTTCAGCTTGCCTATAAACTTGGGTGGAAGGACTGACAGCCAGGATATACCGCCCCTTTGCTGCGCCCCCTCGGATCTCGTTCGACAGCTGCCAGGCCTGCGCAATCCTATGTGCCTGTCTCGTGTCTGGCGGGTGCTCTCCGGCCGCATGCATCTGCTACCATCAGCTTCCGAGCTGGCCTGGAAAGGAAGGAATCGCTCACATGGGTGTTCCAGATCTCGATTTCACCAAGCAGAGGATGCAGCACCACTATATTCGCCGCCGCCTTCTTGACGAAAAAGTCGCCCTCAAAGGCCTGCGCAGGTGAGCCGGAGAGCGAGTACGGTAGTGCTTGCGCCGAGATGAGGGGAAAGCGAGTGAAGATGGCCAACCCAGAACCGAGTGCTCCTCTTTTGTCGGATCAGCCTTTGCATGTAGGACACTCTACCTTGAGCTGACGTGTGGAAGAAGCGTGAGAACGGCAGATTGTCAAGCACCTCCTCCCGAACAATCTCATAATCCTTGTAAATCCATAGCTCCTGAAGACACACGATATCGTAATTTGAGGAGCCGATATACTCTGCGATGGCCTTTATTCGGGTACGCCGGTCTTTGGAGATGATTGCTAGGCCCCTACGATAAAGGTACGTTAAGCAGATAGACGTAAACCAATAGGATAGAAAGGACTTGCCACACATTGAGAGAAAGGACTTTGATTCGTTCGGAATCATCGGACGCCGGGTTGGGGACGCTCATCTTGGGCAAGGTTCCGCTATCCTAGCAGAATTTGCTTCAGCCTACGGCAGAGAATTGGTGACACTTTTTGTACGAGCGGGAATTAGAACTTTCTAAGCCACAATTTTAAGGCGCACGTTTTCCACACTCGCGTCGTCTAAAGTTCTGCTTTGGGCGAAGATCATATCGGTCCCCGTTCGAGCATAACGTCCTCAATCGCTACCTCGGCCATTCGGGCCTCTGGGGATTGACGCGATGTCTCGTCCTAGCAACACTACCCCGGTCCTCGATCCCAAGAGCCTGTATAAGCGGGTCCAATCCTTCCCTCGCGATACTTTGCAACGGTACAACCGGCTCAGCAAGCGGAGTAAAGTGAGTCAGCTCCCGGCCTGCGCTTCTGACATCGCTGTTCTTGATGAACCGAGGGTACTGTCACTGACTTTAGCCTTATAGACTCTAGTCTGGTAGGTCATCATCCCCGAGATTTGCTTTTGGGATCCCGATGAACTGATTCCCAACTAAAAGGATCGTCACCTTCCTTCACTTCTTTTTCCTCGGCCTGATCGTCATCATCACCCCGACCCGAATCGGACGATGGGCCAATGACCTCGCCATCCGTCTGCGGGATATGGGTCCGGCAGGGATGGCCATTCTCGCACTCATGGTCGGTGCGTCGGCTTTCCCCCCTTCCCTTCCCTGCGTTATCCTGATGTTTCGTGGTAGTCCTCGCTTCGCACCCTCCATTGTTCGGTTTCGCAGGCTCGATGACCCTCATCGGCTTCACATACGGCATGTGGCCCGGTTTCCTCCTGGCGGTATGCGCATCCATGACGGGGGGTGCGATCGCTTTCCTCTCCGTCAGAGTAGGCTCATCCAAGCTCAAATCTCGGTCTGCGCTGATGGTGATATTAAGACCTTCTTCCTGAAGTGGGTCAAGAAGCAGTCGAAGTCGAATGACAAGTGGGATGCGTTTGGCAAAGTCATGGCTGCGAAGGGATTGCCGCTGGTCATCATGATCCGGTATTGTCCTTTACCCTGGGCAGTCGGGAATGGTCTCTTCGCAGTGCGTCGTACTACGCTGTACTCATGCCTAGCTGAATCGTCATGAAAGTCCATCAAGAGCGTCAAATTCTGGCAATTCTTGCTCGCCAACCTGTTCGCCGCTTCCCTCAAATCTCGCAAGCAGCGCTGACGGACTCCTCGCAGCATGATCCAACCCCGCCTCCTGATCCCCGTATTCATCGGTTCCCGCCTCACCTCCCTGACCTCTGAGACGCCCACCCACGACCCTCTCCGCTTCTGGCTCAACCTCCTCTCCATCGGTCTGAGCTCGACGATCAGTGCCTTGACGGGTATATGGATCTACCGCCTCACCCTCGAGCAGATGCGGAAGATGGAGGAAGGGGAGGTGGCGGCTGAAGCGTTGGAGGAGGGGGCTTTGCTGGGTGATTATAGTGGTGAGGAAGGGGAGGAGATGGATGATGAGCCTTTGACGGGGATTGGGGGGTCACGGATTGAGAGGAGTCCGGGGGTGGTTAGGCGGTCTTCCAGTTCGGGTAGTGGCACTTAGATGAGTGGACCAGACTTGCCATGTATGTATCACCTTGGTCTCGGAGGAGCGAGCTGCGTATTGAGAGGGTAGGTCATGAGGTGGTGAGGCGGTCTTCGATGTTCAGCAGCGCGAAGACTTGCCATGTATGTATCACCTCGATATCCGAGCGGCTGGCTCCGTGTTGAGAAGCTCAGAAGTGGTCAGGCGGTCTTCAAGTTCTGGTGATGCGACCTGGACTGTACTCAGATGCGGACCATGTGAGTACATGATTACCGTAATGCTGAAGCGCCTGGCGGCGCTATGCATACCAATTTAGGAACAACAATGCCAGACTCGCCCCCACCAGAAAAACAAGTAAGAACAACCTCCCCTCCTCCCCTCTCCTCCGTGCCTTCCTCAACTGTTCATTCGCCCTCCCCACCTCCCCAACACTACCCACAGCCTCATCATACAACCGATCCGTCATCTCCGTCTGCGTCACCAGGTGTCGAACCAATTCCGTCTGAAGCGTTGAGATCTCGAGTAAGGATTTTTCGGCTGAGAGGACGGAGGTTAGTTGGGATTGCATTTGGGTGAGAAGGGTGTTGTTCTGAGACTCGAATTGCTGGATTTGGGCGGCCGACAGTCCCTCAATTTCGGGGTCCACCGTAGCGTCCCCATCCACACCGTTACCGGTACCATTGAGTGTGGTGCGATTCAGTTGGGCGGCCTCTCTCGCAGCGCCAGCTCCGAGAGTGCGTGACCGCTCCTCTCGCCGCTTCCCACGCTCCTCCTGCAATCCCGACATGACCGCCGAGTTCCTCGCAAGCATATCATTCAGCGTCCAAATCACACTTGCCCGGTGTGCAGCAAGGAGGGAGTCATCGAACCGGTTAGCCGAGGAGGAAGGCGGAGCGAGAGAGGGGAGGATGGTGAACAGCGCGGAGCTCGCGGGGGGATGGGCGATCTTCTGTCTCGCTGTACCACCCTCAGTCCCTCTACGTACAATTGAGACAACCAGACAGACCTTTCTCCCCGTCTTCGAGAAGTGAGACTCGCTCCCGACACCGTCGGAGGATGATCCGTGCTCGCAAGTCGATCTCATCCCGTTCACGGTCGGTCAGGTACTTGCTGCCTTCCCACTTTGGCAGCCCCTCCTCATCCCGGTCCTGGTTGTTGGAGGAGGAAGCGGGACGAGGATACCGGCGGGATACAGAAGGAGCGGACGACGAGGAGAGGTACGGTTTACGAATCTGGATCAGGTGCTGGGATAGGGCGAAGAGGTGATTGTGCTGGAACCCAGCGAGTATTTCAGCTGGGACGTCTTCACGTTTTGGTGGGAGATCCGAAGCCTCACTATCCGATATGCTTCTTTCAGGAACTCATCTTGCTCTGCGTGATCTTTGCTCTTGCCCTTCCTGTCCCGGTGATGACTTGAACTCCGACCCCTTCCCAAAGGAGATTTCGACCGAGCTGAAGGGGGCAATGAGGAGAGGCGTTTCGAGATGAGGGAACGGAAGAGGGGCGTCTCGTCGGTGAAGACCATCCTGTCACTCCACCCTGTATGAAAGCCCTGTGTGTTGGATGAGCAGTGGACGAAAGCAGTCAGGACGTTATGCAATGGTTTCACGGACACGAGTGACGTCTTGTCGCGTGGAAGTTTACGTAATGTATGTCTTCAATATCGGCCAGAAGAACAGTCATAGATCGATGATCTTTTGATCCCAAGGTCAAGAAGGTCTTCTTCAATGCCACTCAGATCCTATTGATCCCCCCTCGCCCTCCTCCCCCTGCCATTCCCACCCTGTATCCTCGCCCAATCACTCTCCACCTCCAACTGACTCGCGCTCTCCATTTTCTTCAAGTCCGCCAGACTCTTCCCCAAGACCCACTGGCCATGCGCACCAGCCGCGTTCCTGCTCCGAGCCGGTACAGGCTGCTGTTGACCCGACGCAATGGCCAATGCCGTCAGCGTTCCGGGCGCAGCGGGAGTTTCCTTTGCGTCGGCATTGGCTGGTTCTGGTTTTCCTCGAGGACCACGCTTGGCTTGGTTTGCGGCGAAGCTGAGGCCATTGGAGGGTGGGACGATGGCAAGAGATGAGGATTGAGGGGTCAGGATGTCGTCTGTCGATATCACGGCGAGGTTGGGGGCGAGCATGGAATGGAGAAGCAGGTCGTTCGGTTTGGGGGTAATTCCAATGGGTGAGGGAGTATCGGAGGGAACGAGGTGGTTCGAGAAAGCGAAGGCCGGTGTGGTAGAACGAGATGGTCCGTCGGAGAGATGGTTACGGAATGGCATGCGCCGGGAAGGTCGGGGGCGGATCGGCGCTTCAATGAGGGTTTCTGAGGGGAATTGATCGTCAGCCCAAGATAAAGCATCGGATATCTGGTCTAGCCAGATGAGAGCGAGGGATCAGCAGGCTGACTCACCCGTGACCACATCCCCGCCCTCCTTCTCCTCCCTCAATTTCCGCCTCCGCTCTTCGATAGCGCCAAGGAGCCGTTGTCGCACCTGATCCCTCGCGTCCCAGTAGGCCGCTTCGATCGACTCTCGCTCGGACTCGTACATCCTTTTCGCTTGGGTGGCTCTGCGCCAAGTATAAGTTACAGAGACCAACGCCTCAAGTAGCAAGATTGCTGAAGGCAGGCGACAGGGACTTACTTGTACTGATAGTCCACCTCTGCGGCCTCTAGTAACGCGTCCCGCTCAATTGTGGTGGGGTATAGCCGGAGGAGATATCTGGATGACGTTGGAGGCTGGACGTTGACACCTTTGTTCTCGTTGTGGAATTCCTTGTAGAGCATGGAAAACTTCCTGTTGTGGTTGAGCCATCAGCATAATGCAGGAGAGGTTGCTGGACTGGACAAGCTTGATAGGAGGACAACTCCTGCCAAGCCTGCGGTTCACCAGCAAGAGGCCACTGTTAGGTGTGCGGGCCGAGTGCGGTACGCTGTGCAGGGATGACTCACTCGTCGCGACTTCGCCAGCTCTCATCGTTCAGCAGCTCAACCTTGTTGACCGTCTCCCTCCTCTTACGATCCCGCTTCGACTCGGCGTGCTGGGGAGGCAATATATTGGGAAGCGAGGACGTAGTGGCGATGGGATATCGCGACATGCTTGATAAAGACCTGCTCACAAGCTCGTGATCACGAAAGAGAAAGGGAGGAAAGGGGTCTGTGTCTGGAATGGGGATTCCACCGGCTGTTGATAGGCGAGAGTGACCGAAAACAACACGTGTATTTTTGTATTCTGGATTCGGGCACGCGTCTTGCATTGTCACCGCTCAAACCACTACTTTGTATGAACACCCAAATATCACCGTCGAACTTTCACTTTTCTCATACCCCACCGCATCGCAAAGGATGTCTGCCTCCGCGCAACAAACATTCCGCTCCCAGCTCTCTGGCTTCCGATGGACAAACTCCGTCCAGGACGACTCACGACCGCCCCCTCCTGCGGCTTCGACCAACCCATTGGGCCGGGTATGGAATAGTATGAGCGGGTATATACCGTTACGCAACGAGGGGAGGAGTCAGGAGGAGGAGGCGTACTTTGCTCTGTCGGTAGGTCGTGAATCGTTAGCCTAACTGGGTAAGGTTATCCAGGAAAGGGCTGACATCGACCCGTGGTGTAGCGGTGGGAACGGTGAGCTGCCAGAATGTCTAACCTCCTGGTGGGGATGGACGGAAGGAACGGCTGCTGATTAGCTCTGCCTCTAGGTTTCTCGGTTTCTTGGCATGTTGCGCAGGCGGGATGGCCTGTTTCGGGATAGCCTTCCTCTTCCTCCCAATCCGTATGTCCCTCTTTCCATTTCTAATGACCTCCTTCGCGGCGTGCTCTCCGTTCATGTAGAGTCATGGCGCTGAGGCAACGTCTTAGTCCCCATCAAACCCCGCAAATTCGCCCTCGCGTTCACCCTCGGCAGTCTACTCTTCATGCTAGGCTTCGCCATCCTGCACGGACCTTGGAATCGTACGTCGAATCGTCCGGCCTAATAAGCTCTCGCTTTGATCTTACCTCGGCCCGAGTTGCTGACTTGGCCTTCGCCTATTGACCAGATGTGAAGCATGTGTTCTCACCGGAAAGATTGCCCTTCTCGTTGGCGTATTTCGGGTCGTTGGGGTTGACGCTTTTTTTTGCTGTCGGGGTGAGTGATCAGCCCTTGTAGCTCTCGCTTAGACTCAATCTGGACGTGTTTGACCAAGGGCTGATCCCCATTCTGTAGATTCGTTCAACAATCGGCACACTCCTCGCAGCGATCGTACAGGTTGGCTTCCATCCGTATACCCAGAGAGCTGTAACGCTAATGAGGAGTAGGTTGGGGCGCTGCTCTCGTATCTCGCAGCATACTTCCCTGGAGGTATCACAACACTCCGATTTGGCGGGCAGATGGCTTTACGAGGAGCAGGCAGCGTGTTGCCATTCTGACTGATCTTTGGCGGATACCATGCATGCTCTATCAGGACTTCTCCTCGGATCTTCACGAAATCCCGTCCGGCTCTTCGTCGATCCCATGAGGTCCTCGGAACGCTGGAGCTCGGCTGAGTGCTCCGTAGACCTTTTGACCGATCGGGCGTCGAATTTCGCGTAGATTGCGAACGTGCTCTGGAAGACTGCCTAAAGCACTGCCGGGAAAATGCAAGGATCATCCGCTTCCTTTGGCCCAGACTTTGATAGTCCCATCTGCGATACGAAACGAGTGGATTAGCCCCTCCTCGAGCATGACCGTCAGAATGTAACCATTGCTCGCGGTGATCATCTCCTTCCCACTTGGACTAGTCTCCAACCAAGTGACCGCCTTCTTATGACTCTGCGCCGGCTCCGGATCCAGCGGTTTCGCCTGATGTCACATCAGCTTCTCCACCTCCCGTATCGCATCTCACCAGATACTCGCGGAAGCGTACGGCAGCTTACATCAAGCACGTTCCAAGCCCAAACCCTCCCCTCCTCGTCCCCTGCCAAAACCGCCCCCTCTCCGTAATTCCACGCACTCTTACTCCTCACTTCCCCGCCCTTATGTCCCCCAAAAGTCTGCAGCACACTCCCATTCGCTCGATCGAATATCCGCAGTTTCCCGTCGAGGGAGGATACGAGGAGTGTGTCCTTTGGAGAGGTTGGAGAAGGGGAGATGGACGAGATAGGAGCACCGACGAGGTCCTCGGTGAGCTTACCCATTCGGAGGTCGTAGGATCGGATTAGACCGTCGGTGCCGCCTGAGATTAGGGAGGGAAGGTCGGAGGGGATTGAGAGTGTCGTTATGGACGCAGAGGCGTCTTTGAATGTTTGGATTGGGTCACGGGCGACGGCACTGAGGCAAGCGAGGGACTCTCAGCCAGCTAAACGAATTGGATGACGGGAAACGCACCGCATGTCCCAGAGCATGACCTTCGCATCGAACCCAGCTGTGTACCCATGTCAGCGTGGATCACTATCATCCTAACTTCTCGCTGCTCGACACGGATCGTCACTGACCGCTAGCGAGGACCTGGGCATCCCTATTGAATACCACCGCATTGATCTTCCCAAAATGCCCCTGCAGTCTCCTTACCACCGTCCCCGAAGCCACATCCCACACGAACACCACTTTGTCCCCTCCACAGGACGCGAATTTTGCATTATCGTGCGAGCTGTCCACCTCAATCAGACACCATCAGGGAGAAAGACGCAGGAGAAGAAAGAGGAAGGAGGAAGGAGGAAGGAGGAAGGAGGAAGAACGGACTGACATGTCTAGAGCGAGCACTTCATGTCCATGACCTCTATAGCACTTGATCTCTTTCGCGAGAGAAGGATTCCAGAGCCGGATGGTCCGGTCGGAGGAGCCGGAGAGACAGTATTTTGCACCGCGGTTGTAGCGGACGACATTGATGGGTCCGGTGTGAGCTTCAAGCCTGCATGAGCATTGAGTCAGCTGAGATCGCGGGTCGGACGGAGATTTGCATACGTCTGGGCGACATGGTTCGGGATTTCTAGGAGATCGGTTGGACCTCTTGAGGGTGCCATGCTGTCCACCTTGCAGAATTTCGATAGAAGAGAACGATGTCGCAAGAGGAGTTCCAGACCTAATTTTGCTTCCGGTCACGTGTCTGTGCCTGGACGTTCGGACTGCAAAGTCACTTCACCAGCCAATCCCGACATCAAACGCGATATCGAAGACCGCTGAGTTCCTCTCTCGATGGTTGGATAACATATCCCGCCCGTGTACCGGGCTCTCCTGTAGCCATGCCTGTCCGAGGCTCCTCAGCTGCAGCTTCACCGATAAACGCCCTTTCCCCACCTGCTCGCCTGGGTACACCAGACGTGGTACCGGACACCCACTCCCTACATGAATTCGGAGGAGGAAGCTTTAAACCTGGAGGGCAGAATGGGGAGCAGAAGATAATCTCGGCGCTGGTTGGTCGCCTGGTGAACAAGGTCAATCGGCGTTCGCAGCAATCTATACGGGACTTTAACTGACGAGGGACGCAGTTGCCATGCAACTCGGGTATCCGGCTCAGCATGATGGAGGTGGATGCAGGACTGAAGACAACCGGGTCGTCCTTACTTCAGCTGGCAAATTTACGGCTGCCCCTGGTGGTGCAAGCAATGACGGGAGCTCTAGAAGCACTCTCGAAGGTATCGGGTGCCCGGCCATCATCGAATGCGTGCTGATCAGAGGCAGAACGTAATATCAATGCCTCTCACCGACGTCCCTATTGAAACCCTCCACTCCCAGCTATACCTCCTGCATGTCCTCAACCTCTGTCTGTCTGCCTCATGGCAGGATCAATCCGAGATCTCCCCGCCGCCTTCATCCGATCTTCCTCAATGTTGGCCAGACCCGTATGCTTTCGACGACAATCTTGCTCGGTATCTCTTGAGCGTGATCATGGTGTACTCCCGGATGCTCTCATCGGACAGCGCTGTCGGTGCTAGCATGACGAGCTCCACACCAAGTCAACCGGGAAAGGGGCCAGCAGCTTCCTCGAAGACACGGGAGCCGCATTGGACGAAGAGCTACGCAACTCGCTCATTTGGGAGGAAGTTTATTCGAGATCACTCCTACCCCTCGGTATCGAGTCCCGTCACGTCCGCCGCAAAGCCAAGACTCGTCGCAACATTGTGCTCAACACGGGACAGAGCTATCAATCACATGATCAAGCTCGTCTCAAGAACCGTCTTCCATCTCTCAGCTTCAAATTGGCCTATGATACTCTCACGGATCAAGTCTCGGATCTCATACCTGACCACCACTATTGAAGAAGATCCGGACCTCGTGGAGCTCCGCTTGCTGGAATGGGCGAACCTAGACCGCATGCGCCTCGAGCAAGTCATGCAGGAAGTCTCGACTTTCTTCCCGCAAATCAAACGACCAGCCCAGATCACCGTTGCCTCAGTCCTTCGGAAAGCGATATGGAATTGGATGGACGTATACCCAGAAGAGTACGAATTGCTCGTCGAGTCAAATCGCAAGATCGAGGGCGGGGCGGATGTACTTTTCGATTCACTCCACTCTTTGGTCGACCTTTCGTCTTCGTCGAATACCCGTCGGGTTAGGACATTCTACCCACTCATGGCGATGCTACTCGTTTTATGCCCAGACAACTTCAAGCGGGCGATTAGTGGGGGTAGTAATACAACTCGGCGAGATGACGCCCGCCTTTCGAAAATGTCCAGCTTCCTGCAAAGCTTGCGGAAAGGATTGGCGGTGGCCAGGAGCTCCGAAGCGTGTGCAGTATGCTTGGTCGATTTCATGCGGGCTGCCATGTGTGTCTCGCCTAGACTACGAAGCTCGGCCGCAAGGACTCTAATTTCGGACATCGAGAACGACCTGAGAGTGAGTCTAGCCGTTCAAGATGCATCCCCATTAACAATCGCAAAAGAGCGCATTGTTCTCCTCGCAACCTTCGTGTGAAATCTCAGACCCTGATATCCTGGTCGACGGCCTCGTGGCACTCTATCGTAACAAACCCGGAGACGAAGGGACAGCGATATTGACCAAGCTGCTCTTGGATCGAGATGACTCGCTGAAATCCATTGCGGTAAGAGCTTTGATCTCGATGGTAAAGGAGGCAAGGAGGTTGCCTTGGCATCCCGGCGTAGGAGATTTACGGTGTGAAGTCGCCGGAGCTGTACGGTCGATCCTGCTGGTGGGTCTAGCTTTCCATTGCGCTTAGAGCCTGTGGTCCTTACAGGCTCACAAGGTAGTCGGCTCGAGAAACGGCAACACGGCTCATTCGCCCGCTTCGTCGACTGAATTATCATCCGCCCAGACCGATCTAGTCTGGAAAATCCTGGAGCTTCTCGAACTCGATCCGGGAATCTTTATCACCGGAGGGATCATGCAGGAGGATGATCCGAGCCAGCTCCTTCTGACGATATCATCGTTCACTGTCGGCCCAAATCCGGTTCTGATCCGTGTCAAAGCGGCAAAGACGAATGATCGGCTACTGAAATACCTGTCCGAGAAGGTGGAAGCGGGTCAGCAAGGTGAAAAACTGGTATCAAGGTTCGGACACGCCATGTGAGCCCTCAATGCTCCTGAGGGGCAGAATAGCTGAAGGTGTTGTATAGCTGGCAAATGCTCATCGACGTCAGTCGGCAATGCTTGTTTGCCTTCCATTCTGGCGATCTCGACAGTCTTGACCAAGCCGCGGATGCTTATCGAGAAACAGTTCTCGCCATTCTGCGTTTTGAATCGCCGGACGTAAATCCTCTTAGCCTGTGGTTGGCGGGCGCTGACTCCTATCAGGTCCTCGCGGAAGTGCCAAACGGAGGCCCTGCCGTGTTGATTGCGACGGTCGCCATGATGTCGATCCTCATTCAGCCAGACGTAGAGCAGGTCAACCATACCCCAGCTGCATTGGCTGCGCTTGCCAAACTCACCGCTATTGCCAATCGATCAGTTTTGATAGGCTGGCAGAATGAGGAGATCGAAGTATCTCATCAACGCGACGCCCTCACCTCACAGATGAGAATGCTAGAAGATCTAGCGGATCTACCTAATGCCACTGGTGAGGCGCACCACCTAGACTCGATGCTGAAGCGGCTGTGAACAGGTCGTCAACAGCAACAACGACAGATCCGACGAGTAATCAGGACGTTTTCTCTTCCCACAACGCTTGGGCTCTCATGTTGGCTCGGCCATGCAGCGGTATTCAAGGCCCTTACTTCGAGGATGATCAACTTTGATACCGAATCGGCCAGTATAGACCGGGATCATCGACGGCGAGGGGCTGCAGCAGAAATCGAGGGCCTCAATGAAGTAGGTCGCGCCTCTGACGTCCCATTATATCGCGCTAATGATACGCACAGGAGCGATCAAAGTTTTGGCAGAACCTCCTCTCGTACCTCTGTGCTACAAGCAGTGCTTGCTTGCACGATTCGAATCCGCCCCCACCTCTGCCCGCATTCGTTAGCCAAGCCATCCTGCCTCGCGTGTATGATGAGAATGCCAAGCCCAAAGCGGCTTTGGAAGGCTTTCTTCGAGAGTGTGTAGATCTGCTTGTCAGTGATTCGGTATATGTGCGGGAGTCGGCGAAGGAGGCGCTTGGAAGTGAACTACCGCTGGCCCTCTTTCGTTTGCTTATCGCCCAAATGACCAAGTCAGTCTGTTCTTCACTATTTTGGCTTGAAATTTCTCATGATGCTCAGAGTACTCTCGCATTCGGCTGGACCGGCAGGCATATCCGTCTCTGATCCCTTCACGACCTTCACCGAACAAGCCATATCGGTGCTTCGCCTCACCGTCGATCGGATGCATGCCGGAGAGATGGGAGGCATGCAAGTTGACATTAGCGACCTCTTACTCAACCTTGCGCAATACATCAATCGCTTGGGTCGCATCGACATTGCGCTGCGTATCAAAATCAGGTTCTGTCATCTATCCGAAGCAGTACTGTCGAGACCGGATTTCGCTGTTGTCTCGAATATTGCGACATTTAGGAATGCGGCGCTCGAGATGATGTGCGAGTGGTCTTCCGAAGGTCTACGGGTATGTAAGACCGCGGCGCGGCATGCTCGACTGATACCGACTCAAAGGAAACAGAGACCTTCCCTCTCAACATGGAATCTTCTGGCAAATCACAGAGCGAGCTCGATCACGCATGCTTGCGAGCTATGGTGCCGATTTCCGATGGTCTTCACCTCAGCGCTGCCCACGACGGCGGTGAGACTGCTCAGAACGTAGTCAAATCCCGCTTGTTCTATCGACTGTTCCTTCATCTCGTCCGACTCCTTGAGCGAGCAAACTCGTCTGAGGTATGGGCGGTTTTTGTGGTGCCACAAAGCTGATACCTAGTCTTCTTTCAGAATGACTCGCTTCACACCCCCTCCATAATTAGCAATTTGAAATCTGCCACGACTAACGACACTTCTACCCTTGCAGTGCTCATCCTTTCTAACCTTCTCAGCGCGAACATCGATGTTGGCCTAAAGCGATGTTTGGCGCTAGGATACCACGAGAACCCCACTCTCCGTACAGCTTTCATGCAGATTCTCACAAACGTCCTTCAACAAAATGCCCGATTCGGCGGACTTACCGCGAAGAATGTTACATCAGTCTCGAAGGCATACCTGGAGCTGTTGACTTCGCCAAATCTGGCGTTTGCACTGGCGATTTGCGACGTCTGCCCGCCAACAGAAGTGGACGAGATGTCGTTGTTGCTATTTAGGGTCTTTGAGGCGAGATGCACCTTGTTGGGACTACTGAAGGTGCTAGTCGAGCGAGAGGTTATGCAGACGAGTGGGTCGGCCGGGATCTGACTGCGTGCCAGTGACTAATGCGCACCAGATCACGAGGCGGAGCTGTTCAGAGCAAATTCGATCACCACTCGGATTCTGGGCAACTTCGCAAAAACGTATGGATAGTGCGTAGACCCCGACTACGAAACTTTTCGCGCCTGACGAGCCTTAGCAATTACGTCCGTGCTACCCTTCAGCCGCTCATTCACTCCCTCGTCGACAAACCTGCAGAGTGCTCCTTCGAGCTCGACCCCTCAAAGGCCTCGCCATCAGACGACATCGAGCGGAATGCAGACCATCTCCGACTGATGTGTCAAGCTCTGCTCGATCTCATTTGCTCTTCCACTCCTCGGGTCCCAGTGTAGGTTCTCGTTTCCCCTTTGGTACCAGTACTCACTTTAGAAAGGTTGTTCCGAGCGCTATGTCACCATATCTGGGAAGTCGTCGAGGACCGATTTCCTGATTCCCGCCATTCCGCCGTCGGATCGTTCATCTTCCTTCGCTTCTTTTGCCCTGCTATCGTGGCACCGGAAACCATCGATCTTGACGCGTCTTCCGACAGCCGCGAGGTACGACGTGCGCTGCTATTGATCACCAAAGTGATCCAGAATCTGGCGAACAACATGGTGTTCGGTAACAAGGAACCGCATATGAAAGTGCTCAACTCGTTTCTGTCGGAAAACATCAGGCAGGTCACCAAATTTCTGTCCGACGTTGCTGTGAGCTACTACGGGTTGACTTTCATATATGGAGCTGAAGGAAATCAGGTCAGGCCGAGATCTTGGGAAGTAGCCGCTGCGACGAAGGCATATCAAGACGATGCCGAGCGCTGGCAAGATGCAGACGGCGACAATGCCATACTGTAATACGCCGCTTCATCATTCAAAGATCATTGCTGACGCTAATACAGGCATCGCTTCGTCTTCAAGCACAGCGCAAAGCTTCAGACAAGCCTCGAGGAAATGCCTGTAGCCTATTGTCAAGCCAACACCGCAAGATCAGCACATACGGCCAACACCGCAAGATCAGCACATACGGAGCTTGACGGCAAGGCTACGCTTGAGCAACTACTTCAAACCCAGAAGCAACTGGGATCCCCAGTGGATGCGTCCAGGTTGAGCCCGTCCGCGAGATCGCAAACATACGAAGAGTGAGCGTCCCGGAGGGGAGACTATGTGCTGAGCTTTGCAGTTATATGAAGCACAACGAAGGGCGGAATATTAAATCCGTGTCTGACGCTTTCTATGAGGGGCCCATCAGCCAGGCGAGTGCATCCAACGTTTTGTCCACGCGAAGTTGACCTGAGTGTAACCCCAGAACGGCCGAAGGATTTTCTATTTCATTGTCTCCCGCGTTGCGCTTGTCGACTATGATCTTCTAGCATTTCATGTCTTCTCAACCTTAGAGAGCATTACCGACTTCTTCGACCTCGTCATCGATCTCACTGACTTCTCGCCCGCCACCGAGCTGCCTACCGCGTGGTTGAGCCGGTCGATGCAGATGTGTCCTCCGGGGATTTTACCTTGCATGAACGTGAGATCATTATTGATTGATTGATTCTGAAATCTCATTTGTCTAGACGCTTGCGTTGTACAACCCGAACAAGTATGCCCGCAGAAGACTGCGCCGGCTCATCTCCGAGCTTCTGAGAACCAGTAAGAACAGCAATGAGTCAGTGAGACCACGCTAACCAAATTCAGATCCGGCCGCGGGAAAGACGGTAGTAGCGGCGAGCAGCCCAGCAGAGCTGGCCGAATTTATCCCGTTCACCGATCTTGCCTTACCCGAATACACCATGTCGATGGCGTACGAGGCGGATCACGTATTCACCGATCTTCTGTGTCTCTCGGATCACGGGCAGCAGGTACCGGTAGTCGTCAAGCTAGGGCACGACTGCCTGCAAGTCGCCTCGGTACGGATTCTCAGGGGATAGATACCACATATCTAACAAGCGGATAGTGGCGGAAGCAGGACATAACTGTCTCCTTGAAGGCCTACGTCATCGACGTCATCCAGCTCAAGGACATTGATGACATCTCCTCGGGCACTGGTTTAGCCGCGGACCATCTGGTGGTGAAGCATTCACAGAACGAATCGGTCACTTTCGTCTCTAGGAGTAGGTGCCTTTCCAGCAACAGGATCTCGCTGACCGGTATACAGAGCGAAATGAATTGGCACAGGTTGATTCTCCGACTCAAAAGTCAGGCGGCAGCTGATTTCCAATTCAGATCATTCGCACTGCGCGGGCGCGGATCCGAGATATCCCGTCTGAAGAGCGTGCCTTACGAACGAGCGACGTACCGGGCACCCTGCTGAACATTGCTCTGCTGAATCTCTCTTCGGCGGATGAGGTGCTTCGTGTTGGAGCATACAATCTTATCAGCAAGCTCAGCCAATTTTTCAAGTACGACACCACTTCTAGGAAATTCGAAGTCAACGGTAAGCCCCAATCGCAAGGCGGGGCCAGTGTGCAAGCTCAAGGCATTTGCAGGGGGCCTGATGATTCCAAACAATTCCCTGGCTTTTGTGCTGGGCGTTAGCCAGTCTCTTGCGAGCTCAGCTCCACACCTCACCATCGAGTTCCTTAAGGAATGGACAATAGGCTTCACCAAAGTCGATCCATTCCAAAAGACTGCATGTCTGCTTTACGTTGGACCTTGGCTGGCGAACTTGGAGGTTTTCGCAAAACCACAACCGGAGGATGGGATAGATTCGGTCAAGCAAGTCGATGACATTGTGCGATCCCTGATCTCGATCACGTCTGCCGAGCGAAAGGTATGTCTCGCGTATCTCTATTCTGCGAAGCTGAAGATCAATCTAGCGACTGTACCTGTCGATCCAGGAACATGTGTGGGCTGTCATCGGGACATCGCATGATGCGCTCATCGAGCTAGTCTTGTCGGAACTCCTCATTGCTGCGGTCGATGCGGGTATGGTCTCAGAAAAGGCGGAATGTATCGGAGACATCCTTGTCTCCCTAGCCTCTACCGCGATTCGTGGCAAGATGGTCGCAAAGCTCCGCAAGGTGGACATTTTTGAGACCGTACAATAAAAGCTGATGAGTTAAAGGCCATTGCTCAGACCTATCTCAAGCCTTCATTGTCACTAGTCGACAACGTGGCATGGAGCGAGATTTGCGTTCTCGCACGGCTCAACCTCTTGCTTGCGTTCGATCCGCAATCATCGCTCGACACGCAGCTCTTTCTTCCCGATCTCTTCCACATCATCACCCTCCTCCTCGGTGCCGGACCCGTGCCCATGCGCCAGACGGTGTACGGTCTATTGGTCAATATCCTTCAATCCCTCGTCTCGACATCACATATTGGTGACATGGATCGATCCGCAATGGAGCGACTCTTCGGGCAGGTTCAGACACGTGAAATGGTCACTGCCTTTGGGCTGGTGCACAGTCCTGACAGCCTCGAATTTTCAGGCGGGTTTCAAAGGACCGAGGCAGATGTGGGGTCACTTGCGGATGTTGAGCAGGTGGCTAAATTCCTCGGCGAGGTGCTCATTGCTGGAGCGGTCGCCATGGGTAAGTCTTTGATGACGGGGACGCCGCTGACAGCAGACTGCGCGAACGCTTGGCGAGCTCGATGGATGAGTCTCGTTGCAGCCACTTGCTTTCAGCACAATCCTGCCACTCAGCCGCAAGCCTTCACCGTTCTCGGTCACCTGGCATCGGATGAGGTGGACGACGATCTAGTCTACCAAATCCTCGTCGCAATGAGTTCGACGCTTTCGCACTTCACCGAATCCGATCAGATCCTCGTCATCAGTATGCTGCGCTGCCTCTCACGAATCGTTCCGGGACTTCTTCCCGGGAGCCGATACGCCGCCTGCCTGTTCTGCCTTGCGGTCGGCTTCCTGCAGCTCAGCTACATCCCGCTCTTCGCTGCAAGCCTGGAACTCATGCTTGTCGCCCTGCGGGCTATCGATGCTTCAGCCCCACAAGAATACAGCCTGGTAGAACTCCTTTTAAATGCGAGGCAACGCGTTGGCGATCCGGCTCTTAAGCTTGACCAGGTCTGCGGAGTGTCATTCGATACCGACCCTTGCTTCTCCCTTGTTGCAGTGGTCTTCAAGGGCGTCCGGCATCCTTCCACCGGCAAACTCGCAATGGAAGTCCTCATGGAGCTGTTGCAGCTTTCTTCAGCGCGAGCCTTCATCGACGACGTGACCCCTGGTATCGCGCCGAGTGGAGTGCCGTTCTTCGTGGCGCTTCTCCCAGCAATTGCTGGCGCACCGGCAGATCTGAAGGCGCTGTTTGCGGCAGGTGGGATGGACGTGGCGGATGGGTCGGTGCAGGACCTCTCGACACTGCCGGTCTTTGAGGTCTTGTCCATACCGTAAGTTTCCAGAAGGTGACCTTGTTCAAGACTCAAGCGTATCAGGGACAATTCGTCCGCACTACTGCTTATCACCCTCATCATGACGATGCTCAGCACAGCCAGCACCGACGTTGAGAAGCTCGTCCTCTACCGCATGCTTGCGGACGCCTCCACCGAGATGCCCGAGGTCGTTTCCATGACGTACGATTTGACTCCTTGTCACCTGAAAGCGCTGACATCTGTCATCAGCTATGACTCGCTTATCCCCCGTATGACCTCTGTTTTGGCCACCACGTCGAATTCCTCCATCATCATCGCAATCACCGCCATCCTGGAACGAGCCCTCTCCGACTCGACATATACCTTCCCCTCCGCCACTCCCCTGGCTAGCGATTCTGCCTCTTCGCTGCACAAGAAGAGCTACGCGGCGAGTATCAGCTCGGTGCCGAGTATGGTTGGCGGCAGTCTGGGGGCGAGAGAGCAGGTACTCGAGGATCTTGGCATGAGAGGTTTGGCAGAGATGAGCTTCCCGGTTGTCAGGATGGAACGGTGGGTTATTCGACGCGAGGATGCGAGCTGAATCGGTTTAGACTCGGCCCGATGGCGAAATGGGTCGCAGCGCTTATCGAAAGCTTCACCATCTGAAAATGACAGCCGATCCAATCTCTACCTCCATTTATTAGTTTCTGCTCCGAAAGCTAGTTGATTTTTGGTACCCTGCACGTCGATAATCCGCCCTTGCTACGATGCTCTTGACTGTTCATGCTGAGTTACGATATTACGATACGCTCTCGAGCTTTTCCGATGAGCAAATGCAACATGAAATGCCATCGTTCGTGATTATGTCGTATGATTGTACATGCAAATCGTTCCTTGAAGTATAGTGCGTTGTGAGCTCTATAACAGCAAAGACCAGCGGCATACCCTGCCTCGTCCGTCCTGGGATCCTTCGAGTGGTGCTGAATGCGCTACACCTCCAATGTCCCCATCTCCCGCCATTTTTCCCCCAACTCCGCAACACCCTGCCCCATCCCCTGGAGGGTCATGAGATCCTTGATCACCAACAGGTCAAACTCCTTGCCGAAAGCCAGGAAATGCGCGAAGAGGGAGTTGTAGTGCGCCTCGATGGACAGGTGGAGTATCTGCTCGAAGTGGGCATGGTAGAGGTGGGCGAAGACGCGGAAGAGGTGCTTGTAGATGTGTTTGGCGGTGTAGGCGAAGGAGGAGGGGAACTCGCGGCCTGTTCGGACACAAGGGGACAACATGATGAGATCGAGGGAGCCAGCGAGAGGTCGGATTGATAGGTCGTCAGGCAGATTCGGGGGCAGGAAGCATGAGAGGGCGGATGCGGCAGAGGTCGAGGACGTAGAGAGAATATCATAGCAGCGTCAGCGGAAAGAAACGGACTGGATGTTCTTCTCACCCGACTTTGTCGGGAAGACACTCTCATCGTCCAGCATTTTCTGCAGCCATGACATGACGAAGTCGATGTACGTCGGAGCGGGGAGGGAGACTAATCGCTGATTCTGATCCGGCCAGAGAAAGTTGAGGCTAGGAAGGGGTAAGCCACTGAGTCAGCGGCTTCTGCGGAAATACGCTTCGAGCCGAGCCGATGACGATGACACCGAGCGCTTCGCTAGATGCTGATCGCAGGACATGCGAATCCACTCACGTTGGTCCTGCGGACATCGTCGGACAGTTGCCTAATGTACAGAACTCGGTCAGAGCACCATAGAAGTGATTCAGGTTGTGGTAAAAGTCGAATACTGTCGGTGACCGCGGATATCAGCACGTCATGGGTACACATAGACACGGCCAGCAGCAGTGTGAAGGATAGCTCCCAGCACGTACAGTTGATAGCTACCCACTCATTCACATCCACATACTTCGGCGGCGCCACAATCGTCTTGAACGAGCCCTTGACCAGCGCAGCCTTGACGAAAGGCTGGCTGAGGTAGAGTGGTCGAGGACCTCCGGGAGCAGGCGGAAACTGGGCGGTGATCTCGGCAGAAGGGGAGGGGAGGGGTTCGAAGAAGCCGTTTTGGGAGGTGGGGGTGTTCATGGGGGAACGTTTGGGTGCGCGGAGCCGGCTGAGTGGGGTCAGCAACCCGTGCGAGCAGACAAAGACCACATTGGAGACGAGGCACAGGAACTCGGAGTAAAGAAGAGAAAGAACGAGACGGTACGTCTGGACCAACCCTATGGAATGGAGGAAGCCGGACATGATGACTGATGAGGACGACGAGATTGATGGGGTGGGCGAGAAGCCGTCGGGGGTGGTCGAGTAACGCGAATCAACTACCAGAGTCGTACGCCGGGAACGAACGAGGTCACGAAGGTTTCTGTTTCCTTTTCCAGGACCAATGCGAGGTCCGAGCGCGTCACGCCAAGAAAACAATGACGTGGCGACTCGACGTCTGTTATCAGGGTTGTATCGGGGCGCTTTACTTCCTACTACTGTCCACGGCCGACAGATTGGCAACCGCTGGGCCTGGCGATATCACCCTGTGTGGACACATGACCTGACGACTGGCCAGGGCGCGATGGTGTACATCAAGAAATGGACGGATTTCGAGACTGTCCGTACTTGTTCTCCTTTCCCACTGACTTCGGCGCTGTATAGGCTGCCACAGACCTGTATGCGAAATCACCATCCAAAGTATGCAGCATCACCTTTCAAATCCAGTGTCTTGGTGACCAGCTGACGTGTGCTCAGGTCCGGTATTGTGTCCGCTTCGTGCCCAAGACCGGACAGCTCGTGTTGAAGCTTACCGACGACACCACTGTCAGTCCCTAGCTTCCCTTGTCTCGTTCCGCCTTCTTTCCCCATCTCACTTTCCTCACGCTATATTCAGTACCACATCAGTCCCGATTCCAGAGCAATGAAGCTGATGACAGCGACTCAGTGTATAAAATACAAGACCTTCTCCTCAATCATCCTCAACCGCTTCGAATCCCTGAACATCCGACTGCTCAATCGAATAGCAAACATTCGACCACGAGCACGGCCAGCGTTGCCTGAGAGTACACCTGCAGGTGGAGCCGTTGGAGGTGTGGATGAGGAGGAGGCAATGAATGGGATGCCTGGAAGGGGTGGAACACCGGCAAGAGGGGGGACGCCTGTACCGACTGCGAAAGGAGGAGCTGCGGCTGGACCAGGTGGGACAACAGGAGGAGGCGTAAGTGGAGCAGGAGGAAGTGCTGGAGGAGGGGGAAAGAAGAAGAAGCAAGGAAAGAGATAGCATGCACTGAGTTCTGCCACGGAGAGAGCGTGTGACAACAGTCTTCTCTGACGGGATTGCTCCAGGCATTCATAGGCGTAATCACCGCTTCGCTGCATTACGGAGTAGCCACATCTCTAGTTGTGACGACGCAGGACATCTCGCACGAGATCATCCCCTGGCCTCATCTACCCATCGATGTCCTAGACGATCAAGTACCTCTTCTCTGCTCTCCTCCGCAAGACTCGTCGTCGGCAGCCAGTACCAAGGCCTCATCCTCTCCTGTCCAAATCCTTCAGAACCGAGCTTGTTGGCACGTAACCTGAGCAGCGCTGACGGCTGTTCGCGTCCCGACCGTTGGCCTTGTCGTGCACATGGGGAAGCGCGTCGGTCCAGCGGTGCCGAGTTCCGCGTGACCCTCGTCCAATGTCAAGCTACGGCCGCACCCCCTCCAAAACCCTCCCCACCCCCTCCGCCCTCTCTCTAACCACATCGATCCTCCCACCCAACCTCTCGCCTTCCCCCTCCGCTCCCATGGGGATGATCCCCCTCATATCCCGGATGTACGCCTTGATCAGGGCTTGGGAGGTTTCGTGGTTTGCACCCGAGGGGGTAAAGGTTTCGAGGAGGTCGATAGCTGGTTGTTGAGGGCCCGAATTGTTGGAGATGTGTGTGGGAATGGCGGATGAGGTGGGCGGGATGGGGGTCCGGGTCGAGGATGAGGAAGGGGGAGGGAGACGGGTTGAGAGATTGAGTAGAGCTGAGAGAGTGGGTTTGGGGAGGGAGAGGAGTTGCGAGATGTCGGAGCGCAGGTCTTCCCGAGACACGGCAGGCTCGGACCTTGTGGATGCGGGTATAGGGTTGGACATGGAGGAGTTGAGAACGCGAAGGAAAGCTTAAACATGTGACAGCTTGGCTGATCGAACGCCGGAAGCCCGGGTATTGACTATATTTCATACTTTATTCATGTGCTCATCGCGACGTTCCCCTCGCCTCCTCCACCGCCGCCACTGCCCTCGCCGACTCCCACCTGTTCTTCTGTCGTTCCTCCCAGCTCCAATTCTCTCAGCAAAGCGTCCACTTCCGCTGGTCGGTAGATCTTTGCCAGAGGCTGCTTGGAAGTGGGGTGGAGGGTCATCGAGGCGAACTCGACTGGAAGACATATTATCAGGACAGCGTCACGGCGAAGAAAAGAAAGAGGGGGAGTAGACAGCTCAGTAGAGCTTAGGTGTAAACTGGAGACTCACGCTTGTCGCTTCCTAACCTCGTCGAGTCCATAGTCTTGCTCATCACCTTCAGACACAGACTCCTCGCGTCCTCAAGGGTCAGGTCATCCTTGTAGTCCTGCTTGAGCAAGGATGCTGCCGAAGAGTGGTTCGCTCCGATGCAAGTGGCTTTCCAGCCCGAGTAGTTGCCAGAAGGATCCGATTGATATAGCTGGAAGCCGTAGAGGGGGTCCCAGCCGATATAGAGAAGGGATACGCCGAAAGGCCGCAGACCTGTTGAAGGGCATTGAGTAATCGAGGCGAGGAAGAAGTGAATAGACAGACCTCCGAACTGGGTATATCCCTGCTTCATGTCACACAACCGTTGCACGAGCATCTCTACGGGAATGTCCTCGTCGTAGGTGAATAGATGTCGTTGAGCGGAGTTCCGGGCGAAGTTGACAAGAGAATTGGCGTCGGAGGTGATTCCTGCCAGACCGGCGAGGATGTTGCTGGATGATAGCGTCATCAGCGATGACTTCCGCATTGAGAGATGACGGTAGCACGTACTTGTTCAGCAAGAAGATCTTCTCCCCGCCTCCGCCCATCCAAGCCTCGGCACCTTCCCCACCCATACCCTGACCTCCCGGAGCGAGGGATAGATCCAGCAGCTTTCCTGTCACTTTCTGTAAGGAAGAAAGTGCGATGTCAGCGGCGAGTCCAGCGGTCCAGCAGGCTATGCTCGGCGATCAGAGACGCTCGCTGACCTTCTCCGCTGCCATGGCTATTCCCTCCTTCGAAAGGACGGCGAGAACGGTACCGGCGTGAGAGATGGCTTCCATCGCATATTCGACTGTGATGCTCGGTCAGCTTGAGACGACTCCGTTGCGTTCTGTGTTTTAAAAATGGATTGGAGGCTCCCAGAGAGCTTGACAAACCTTGGAAGAGTCGCCCTGTAAGCCAAAGTCGTCAGCATCGAGGTGGAAACGAGAGACAGAAGCTAACCTTCAGGGGAGAATATCGTTGTCCGACCTGAAAATCCAGCACATCAGAGTGTCCCATCATTCATAGGGCGATGAGTCAAGCTTCGACCTACTGTCATATCTTCGAGCCTACAAGAATATATAATCAGCATCGGCAATGGCTGAATTTAGGGAAGTGAGCTGACCATGGCTGCCCGGTTACCCGAGAGTGTGAAGGCTCAAGAGAGCCTGAAGAATGTGTCTGGCTGCGCTGAGCCGGGAGATGGCTTAGAGAAGCCTGTGTAAAACGTCAAGGGAAGCGAAGCAGTCAAAGTGATGGAAATCAAATCCGACGCGGGTGCGTGCGGTGGCATTACCTCGTCTTACCGGAGATCCACCGTTATCTCCGCGTGCCGATAGGGATAGATTGTTGACGAGCAGTTAGCATTGGTAGCAGTCCACCGCGGGTCGGACAGCTTCTTATCATGCTCACATAGTCACTGAGTCCATCTTGTATTCTTCCGCCTCCGTTGGCGGTCCAAGCGCTCGAGATGGCGGTGTCCATGTCCGAAGCAGAGGCATATGAGCTGCCCGAGCTCTCCGAACTGTCCTCCTCGCCCAGACTGTACGATGAGGGCGAAGATCAGGCAGCAGAGTCGGCACAGCTTCTCGAGGCAAAGGAAGTGAAGTCTATCGACGGGGATCGCGAAGGAGATGGCGATTCTGTTACTCGACCGACAGGGGACGAAAACTTTCTAGGGAAGGGCTCGCACGTCGAAGCCCTCATATCCCGGGTAAGCACCATCCTCTTCCACCTGATTCACTACCTGACGGGGCACAGACGGTCCCAATTACCGATGACCCGAGCCTTTCAACCCTGACCCTACGGGTCCTGCTGCTTGGCTCGGGATTCTGCGTCCTCGGCGCTTCCGCTGCTCAAGTTTTCTACTTCAAGTCGAACGCCCCGCAGTTCTCGTCCTATTTCGTCATACTCGCTACCTATCCTCTTGGACATCTTCTAGCGAACGAGAAGGTGATCAACAGGGGTCTGAGGGTGCTGGGATGGGAGTTGAATCCGGGGCCGTTCACGATCAAGGAGGCTATACTCATTAGGTGGGTTCAGCTGTCTGCCTCCTCATCTTGCACTTGAAAAGAGCTTGCAGGGAGCTGACAGCGATCCCCGTAGCGTGCTGGCTTCTTCCGGAGCCAGCTCCGCGTACGCAGCCGACATTCTCGTCGTCATGGACCTGTACTTCCAAATGCCAATGGGTCCGATCTCTTCCATCGTCCTCCTTCTCACTACTCAATGTATCGGCTTCGGACTTGCTGGTGCGTCGTCTCAGTTCCGTCTACTCAAGATTCACCCCCGCTTCCCCAGGAATGCTCCAGAATTTACTCGTTACTCCTCCAGCAATGTACTGGCCTGCCATCCTGGTCACCGTTCAACTGTTCACAACCCTATACTCTCACACCTCTTCTGCGCTATCCCGCACCGCCCAGCTTCTCACTCGCCAAAGACTGCGTGTCTTCATGCTAGTCTTCCTCGTGACCTTCCTCTACCAATTCCTCCCATTATTGCTCTTCCCTACCCTCACTTCGGTATCCGTACTGTGCTTGATGAACAACCGGTCATGGTGGATGAGGACATTGGGTAGCGGGTATAACGGGTTAGGAGTTGGGGATCTGAGCCTCGATTGGAGTAGTGTTGGGAGTAGTGGACCACTGTATACACCGTTTTGGGCTCTCGGGAATTACTTCGGAGGTTTGGTAGGGATGTGTTGGGTGGTGGGCTAATCGGAAACGCAGCTGTCGGATGTTGATGATTGTCACTTAGATCATGCCAATCATCTTGTTGAGCAATTTTTGGTAAGACCTACAGATTGTCTGCGACGGAGCTAATGGTTGCAGGAACGCGCGGGACTTTCCGTCGGCAGCCTCGTCAGGCCTATACAACTCCACCTATCAGAAGTCTGTTTGAATCCCTATCCGCGAATGCGAAGTAGACTGATCACCGGAAAAGATTTGATGTCACCTCTATACTCAAGCCCGATCTCTCGCTTGACGATGTGCAGTGGGAGCAGTCTCGGCCTTTGCTCCTTACCCCATATTTGTGAGCCTTCAGAAGCAGGATCAGCCCCCGACTGATTATATCGAACAGTGCTATCTCATACGGCTTGTCCTTCGCTGCGCTCTCGAGTGTGCTCGTTCATGTATGGCTATGGCATCGCGAGGAGATCAAGACAGGTACTTGTCTGAGCCATAACACCTCTTCTTACGCTAATATCAGCCAGCGATGGCGAATCGGACCCAGCTCAACGACGTGCACAAGTGCGAACAGCCTAATCATGTAGCAAGGCACCTGCTCACGGCATGTTAGTACGCTCATGCGCAGCTATTTGCCTGTGCCCTCGAGCTGGTACATAGCCCTTCTCGCTGTCAATTTCGGCGCTGCTGGTACGTGATGGCCAACGACGCCGGGATCAAGGCTGACGGAGTACGTACAGTGATACTGGTCAAAACCACGCCTTTGCAGACGCCGATCTGGGCTTTGGTACTGGCTATGGCTATTGCTACTGTAGGTCGATTTCTGACACTCCCGCATCTTTGACTGAGATAGCAGGAAAGATCTTCCTCGTTCCGTATGCGTGGCGTATACTCACCGAGGCTCGCATTGACGAGATCCTAGTGTAGGGATTATCACCGCTGTCAGCAATACCACGATCGGTCTAGTGAGTATCTTTGTCCCTCCTATGGCCCTAGACTGACAGAGTGTGATAGAATGTATTGACAGAATTGTGAGAAACCAACGATTTTGCTCTGCATCCGCCAAACCTGACTGAGTTAGTGTCGCTGGCATCTTGATGCCTGGCAAGCCGATTGGCAAGTAGGTCACTTCATGCCCAATTTTGAGCCGGGTTGACAGCGACTCTTCGGATTCAGCGTGACCTTCAAGTGTTTCGGGTGTTTGTGATTGTGACCATATTCACGGCTGAAGCTGACCACCAATTCAGACATGGCGATGTCTCAAGCCCTCAACCTCACTTCGGACCTGAAGCTCGGTTGGTACACCTCGATCCCTCCGCGGGAAATGTTTGCATGTCAGATCATCGGAACCGTACTGGGTGCCCTCGCCAATTGTACGCTGATATCTGGTCCATGCGAAACAGTGGACTGATGTGGTCCTAGATGTCACCCTTGAATCCGTGATCACCTCCAAAAGATTGTATCTCGACGGCACCGTTGCCGACCCCACTGGACAATGGACTGGTCGAGCTCCCGGGATCTTCTATTCCGCGAGCATCATCTGGGGTGCGGTGGCACCAGCGAGATTCTTCAGCGGGGGCTACGAAGTGCTTTACCTTGGGTAAGCTTCTGGTTCCTAGTGTTCCATCGCTAGTCACGCGGTGTACGGATTCTTGCCGAAAGCTGATACACACCCTTGTAGGTTTGTATTAGGCGCAGCGGTGCCGATTGGTTTTTGGTTTGCCCACAAGCGATGGCCGGGAATGAAATTCAATAAGGCCGGTAAAGTTCACTCCCGCCTAGTCCTAGCTGAGAGGGCAGCAGGTTGTCTTTCCGATCATCTGCAGCGGAGCGACAATCGTGCCCCAATAGTATGTAAGACTGCCACTCAATGGCGTCTGTAGTCACCGTTCCACAGTCCAACCAATATCATCCTCTCCGGCCTTGCAATCGCCGTCATCGCCAACGCTTGGTGGGCTAAACGATACCCCGAAGTGCACCGGCGCTATGTCTATGTCATCAGGTGCGTTCTCTCGTCTCCTTCGCAGCCGTCTTCATCTTCCTGAATCTAGAAAGGCCTGCTGATAGGTGGTTTCAGCTCCGCGCTGGATGCGGGGACCTCCATAAGTTCATTAACGGTTTACCTCCTCTTCGGCGTCATTTGGTCATGGGAAGGTCCAAGGTGGTGGGGAAACTCAACCATCGATTCTGAGCACTGCATTCCGGGAAGCTAGAGCATAGACCATAGATCTCATCCACACAATTGCATGCCTTCACCCCTTTGACACGGGTAGACCTCGGTCGAAAATGCCACGAAAGTCCCTGAGGGATTCCACCCCCCATAACCAAGGCTGCCTTGTGCCTCCGTCACCATCGCTTAGCTATCAAGCCTGCTTAATAGTCCTGATTTCGCATTGCACTGGTCTCGACTTCTCCTTTTAGAGGTCGGTCATCCCCACGGCCATCCAGTGAAACTGTCACGCCTTCCAACCCCTAACCCTACCCTGACACGGCCGACGGTCCTCGCGTACAACAACTCGCGTACTCTTGGCCATTGCCCTTTGCCGTTCCTCTCCATCAAAAACTACCTGTACATACAAGACGACCATCGCTCGAAACGGTGTCGACCAGCTCCTAGACGGATGCATTCAAGTCGATAGGCGGGAGGTATACAGCCAAGTTGACGAACAGGAGAAGGGAAGGAGGCTAGGTTCTATCGGGGCTGGTCGACTTACCTCCTTCTTCACCATCAAACGAGGTTTCTTCCAGAAAGGTCCTGGTCAACAAAGAGGGAGTGCAGCGGTTCAGTGCGCGCTAGACTGGGTTTGTGCGTACGATGCCGGCCGAGGTGTCCGACGAGGAGATTGCGAGGGAGTACCAAACCCTACGGTGAGTCCTCTCGCAACCATATCATTGAGCTCGCGGACGCATGCGCTGATTTCTCCTCCCATCCTTCTCACTCTGGTTTGTTCAACTGTTTGTCCCGCACGCACTGCCCCGCAACTCCCTCTCCCCCTCGTGATTCTGCTCCCTTTCTCCGCCTTGATCTCACAGCAACCTTCGCCGCCGATCCGCTTCCTCACCTGGTCCTGGAGCCCTTGCCATCGACCCCGACCTTCCGCCGCCCTCACCAAATGCCCGGCCCTCCTACTCGCCAGAAGCATCCACCTCCTACTCCTCCGATGACGACATCACCCTCTCCACACTCGACGGCCTAGACGGCGACAAAGCCGGTCTCTTCTGGGTACCCGCCCATCTTCATCCCGAACTCGCTCCTGGGGAGTTCCGAGCATTCCTCAAAGCCCACACCCTCCCCGATCCGGAGCATGCGGATGGGTCGGATGCTGACGATGCCGATGGGCTGAGTCGAAGCTCGTCATGGTTGTCGAGAAATGGAAGTCGAAGAGGGAGTGATGTGCTGGGCAGGAAAAGGAGTATGCTCTCGAGGCAGTATCAGCCGAAAGCTGGTGATCAGGTTGAGAATGAGAGACCGCCGATGCCCAATACGCAACGAGCGAGCATATATGGAGGGAGGACTGGAGAGAAGGGCTTGACGCTAGAGGACTTGCAGAAGCTTGAGATAATTGTGGACGAGGCGGGTGAAACGGATGATCCTGCGGATATGCGCAAGTTGTTGAGGAGGAGTTTGAGCATGAATGTCGCTCCAGGCTGTGAGTGAACTCTTAAAGGGCTTTTTTCACTTGTTGACATCCCCCAGTCCTGCAGGATGACGAGCCACACGGAGAAGACGGAGACACTCCTCTGATAGCTGGTGGACCCAGCTCTATCCTCCGCCGATCAGCCCGCACCAAGATCCGCAAATCATCCCTCATTGGCGATGGCGGTGATCACCGGTTTGCCGCGACGCGCAAAGGCCGAATGACAGCTGCACCGGTTATCGATATCCCAGGACTAGAAGATGACGATGAGTACAGCCGCAAACGTCGCAGCGATCCGAGTGATGAGAGCGAGGAGGGCTTCAAGGATAGCAGTGTTGATTCGCATGAGGAGCAGAAGTTTCACGACGCACCTCAACATATCGACGATTACGAGAGACGGCCATCAGATGCGTCGACAGATGAGGCGGTCATCTTCGATGCGTATGCCCGCGAGTCGAGGTCGTGCTCCACATCTTCGGATTCTCGGACTCCTAGTCAGACCCCTAGCCCGGAGCCGTCACCACCCCTTGACCAGCAGTCGTCAATCCCTCCCCTGTTACCTCCGATGCCAAGGTCGGGGTCGTACGGTCAGGAGTGGTTCAAAGAGGAGGGAGACCGGACACCGACACAGGAGTCACTTACAGACCCGCTGGCTGGATTGAGGAGGCCGTCCCCGGGAGACGAATATGGTGAAACGAGACCCAGGGCGCCCAGCCGTCCGGGCGGCATGACGCTTCAGATACCAACGGATCTCGTAGGAGCCAGTCCTCCCTCTCCATCGACCACACACCAGTCACCTGGCGCCCTCTCACCGTCCCAATACGAGTTGCCTCCTGGCATGGCCCCACCCGCACCTCGATCAGCTATACCGCCAGGTATTGCCTTACAGCAGCAACGAGGCCAGGAGTTGGTGCCGCCGGTGCCGCTCGACGTGACACGTCCTACAATGGTCCGGAGTGAATCTGGCACATCGACAGCTAGCAGCCAGAAAGAGAAGGAAAAGGAGAAAGAGAAGAAGGGCGGGTTCTTCTCGAAAAAGAAGGAGAAGGAGAAGAAGAGCAAGGAGAAGGACGGGTTCCTGGGCTCCCTCTTTGGTGGCAAGAAGAAGCCCGAGGAAACTTCTTCAATCGCCAACTTCTCATCTGCTGGTCCGGCGGCTGCCGCTGCGCTTCTTGGATCTTCCAAGTCTGCCAAGTCCCTTGGTCTGTCACCTGTTCCTTCACCTACCTCGCCTGGCTTCAACAGCTTCGCTCGGTATCCCATTCATGTTGAGCGTGCGGTATATCGACTGAGTCATATCAAATTGGCGAATGCCCGCCGACCGCTTTACGAGCAGGTCCTCATCTCCAACCTCATGTTTTGGTACCTCGGTGTCATTGGTCGCAACGTTGCGGATGAGAAGAAGCCCAATGGTAGTGAGGAGAAGCAGGAGGAGGTCAAGCCCGCCGTTAGAGGAACACCTCCCAAAGCCTCGGACTCGGGAATTGCTGGCACCATCCCTTCGCCGAAAAAGACTGGGCTCACTAAACCTGATCGGAGCAGAGGAGGTCGTGACAACGAGGCTCCTGTCCGGACACCTTCCTACGGCATGCAGAATGCCCTGGTCGACAACGAGCTTCGGAACGCCAATGTGTCCATCAGCATGAAAGTGCCACCTCGGGCGCAACCTCAGCAAATACCGCAACAGCACCCATCGCATCATCAGCAACCTCTGCATCAGCATATTTCATCTATCCAGACACAATCACCGCAGCAGATCCCTGGCTTTACTTCTCAACAGCGATCCGGTCCAGTCCCGCCTCAACCGACTCGAGCCTTCTCTTCCCCGGTCCCAGCGCCCCTCCAGCGCCCAATGAGTGATGCTTATCCTAATCAAGCGCACATGGTGCACCGGGACATCCAGCCTCCACCAAGGGGTCCACCTCAGTCATCCTTCGGCCCTCCTCCGCCAGTGATGGGTCAAGCATCTCAATCTCAACCGATTCTGGATGGACGAGATCTGAGGCAACGAACGCTGTCTAATCCTCCACCAGGCCATCCTCCACCACCCAACCATGCGGGAATGCGACGGGTCGTCACAGATGGTCGATCGCCTTATCCTCCACCTGATGGACGAGATCGAACACCTTCCTCTCCGCATGGACAGCACGTCGGTCCTCAACCTGGCCAGATCTTCGCGTACCCCGGCGCAGCTCCTCAACCAGGCCATCCATTCCCGTCCCGACCCTCACCTAGTCCCGGCCATGTCTTCAACGGTCCTCAACCCGGACAGGCCTTCCATCATCCCTATCCACACCCTCACGGTCCTTTCAACGGTCAGCGGCCCCCTTTTGACCAGAATCGACCACCTCCTGGACATCAACAACAATGGGACGCACCGATCGGCCTTCCTCCCGGAGCCAGCCCTGGACCAGGCGATCAACAATACCTCGGTCCACCTGGCCAACCTCATCGCCGAGGCCCTTCACCTCCCACAGATCAATACGATCCTCGACGAGAACAGTTGCCGTTCAGCTTGCCTTCGCCCCAACAAGGCGGTCCTCCACCACTCGGCATCCCGAACTCCCACTCGTCAGGTCCTGGCTTCTACCCGCCTGCCGGAGTGGCTTCGATACAGCCCGGTCAGCTTTTCAACCCATATGCGGTTAGACCGATGCCAGCGCGGCACACGAGTGGGGATGACATGTACAGGACGGTTCAGACTGTGCCGGGTAATCAGTATGGACCGCATCACCGGTGACGTGCGGGTGCGAAGCAGGGCTTGGAAAGGGAGAGGGTGGGTTTGTTCGGCGGAGGGGATGGTGGGGAGGAGAGACTGGTAGAGTCGTAATTGTACCGGCCGATGTCATCGGCATGAGCTTGCTTGAGCGCGATGTGCAGACATGATGCTCTGAGCAACGGAGGTACATGACACAGCTGCATACCAGCGATACAACAAATACCACCACTTTGACAGTAATCTACAAGGAAGTCGTCCCATTCTTCCAACTCTTCAAAGATATCAACCCCTTCCGATCGGAACAGACCCTATGTTTGCCCCATCAGCTGCGTTCAAGCCAAAGTGAGAAAACTCATATCCATCAAGAGCAGCCCGCCCACCTCCACGACCGTCTCCTGATCCCAATCATCCCGTCATATCCAGTCCGATAGCGTTGAAGGCACGAAAGCACCATTGCAAATGGACTTGTTGTATCGGTGGGATCTCCAGGTCGTACATGTCGCGCGACAGATTCTTGTCTAGAAGGACGAAGATCGAGAGGAATGCGGTGAGTTCTTGACGGGTCCATGCCCGGATCAATGGGTCTTGATGACTCTGCGAATCGGGGTCAACCAGCTGTCTTTGCATTGTATCCACAAGCTGGCATCGAGGGTGACTGAGGAACGAAACATGCAGGTAAAACATGACTGTCCGTCGTAGGTAGGGTAGGATGGGTACGAAGGGCGTGACTCACCTCAAGCTCAGCGTGTGCCTTGAGGTCATGTGTTGCTCATCGGTTTGATACGTCTTGATCTCGCCCGTCTTGCTTCTGCTTGACGCTGACGAAGGGTGCCATGGCCGAAGCGGACTTGCGTCTGGCGTAGAACCGATTCGCCGCGTCGATCTGTTTGGCAGCCTTCGACACCCATTTGATTCGGTCGCCAATGGTAAAACTCGTCCGCAAGGATGAGCCTGGGAAAGGTACCGAATCTGGGACTGTAAGAGCGGAACGATTAGGACTGGATCGTACTGATCTGAGGGAGATGAGGGAATTTGTCGTTGGGGTTGGCCAGGTGGGCAAAGATATGGTAGATTGACTGGTCCGGAACTGGCTCCGAGAGGCAAGCGGATAGGCGCGTCCCATCGCTCTTTTGGGTTTGGAGATAGAGACCTGGCCTCAAAGACGCAGGCAGAAGAGAGGGTAGACTCACCGAGTCTGAGAGTTGGGAGGAGGGAGAGGTCCCGCCTGAACCGGAACCTGAGGCGACATCCGAGGCGGAGACAGGTGAGGAGGTCGTGCCAGAGCCCGATGCCACAAAGGTGATGAACGTCGTGAGCGGTTGGCGGGCGCTACGAGGTGGCAGATGTGTAGAAAGGGAGAGCGGACAGGTGTGAGGGTGAGGAAGCAGAGAAGGAGGGAAGATGTAGGAAGGGCTGATGCCTCGACACGGGGGAGTTTACTGTCAATAGGGAGAGCGGGACGAAGGAAATGATAATGCACAGGACGGGTTAAAGGTTAGGATGTGTAGGGGTTTGTGAGACAGGTCAGTAAGACTTGGATCCTACCGTGGCGTGGCGGCAAATCGTCGACTGGCACAAGAGAAGGAGCAAGGAAAGCGATCAAGTGACTCTGGTTCATCCAAAGATTTTGACGACGCATGGTTTTGCCGGACTTGGTGCATAGCTCGTCCATCGTTTTGTCGGTATGTTCCGGAAGGTCCGCAGATTCGGTCAGTCATGGCCATGCTTGAGTCGTTCGAATATGACGATGACATCTCTCCGATGCCTGCTCAGTACAAGCGTCTGACGCCTTTCGGAGTCGAAAACCGTGGGCAATGCTCATCGCAGGAGACGAAAACATACACGATCGTGCCTTCAAGGCTTAGATACTTGTCTTCAGGAGGTCGGTCCGTAAAGCCGACAGATACCCTTTGTTGTCTCGCAAATGTCGCGCGCCAATCCTCCTTCCGGCACTGAGCGCTCAAAACGAGCAATTGAAGCTGAAATGAGATCGAACGAGAATCCAACGCAAGATGCCCTCACGTCCTTGTGCAAGCCCGGGCCAAAGCAGTACGACCCGGACCGGCTCTTCCGGTAACTTAAGTGTTTCGTGGAGTAAGCGCACGCAGACTTTATTCCGGCAGCACACGGACACGTGATAACACCAGGTATGTCAAGGATCTGTAAAGATAGCCAGACTCCTAACCTGATCCCTGCAATGCACGTCCGCCAGGCGCGGGGACTCGTCACACCATCATGTTTATAGCAAGCGTCACAACCTGGGACGGAACCCAGACCACAACAGCAGGTGGCGACCTCATGACCAGAAGCATGGCCTCAGCCGTATCAAACCCCTTAACAGGGTCCTAACCCGACGTCATAGAAAACAATCGCTAAGTATCACTGTACCCTCGCGAGGCCTAGTCGCGACGAACCCCCTTGCAGGGAGCCCGTACCCGACATCATCGGATTCCTCTACTTCTCGTATCTACACTGCGGGAATAGGAGTGGCTCGGAATGGGATCACACGTCAAGGTAATCCGTGTCATCCAAGCGGGAGTCAGCCATCTGATCGTTTGGTATCATCGAGCGGGTATAGAAAGCTCTTTCGACTAATTTCGATTCAGACGGCCGAATCCCGCCCGAATAGACGAAGCTCGACGCGCTCTGTTTCCTGAGATGCCAGGATTGAGCCAGACGTAGCGAACCCAGAAATGTGCAGATCCGGATCGCGGTACTGGAGCATCACATGTATAGGATTTTCCGCAATCAAGCTAATGACACGCTCTCAGCAGCTTATCCTTCCTTTTCTGACCGGCCTCCTTTATCAGCAAGGGGTACCAGTCAGAGGAGCCTACCAATGCCCATGTAAAGTACCTATGAGACAAGGAGATGCAACATTGTCATCCTGGCCCGGACCACCCACATGACCCGCCCCGCAAAGCCGCTCTTTGCCAAGGCTCAACAAGGCTCAACCAGGCGCATCGGCTTTCATTAGTCTTGGCGCGTTGACGGCGACCCTCAGATCTATCAAATGCACAGTGAAAACCCTGACGAACCCAGTTCTGCAAATTGACTGTTTGATCCTTCGATTTCGCTTGTCAATAAACTTTGGTTCCGGCCCGCAACCCCTCACCCTCCGGCACACAGGCCAGGGGTTGCCCTGAACGCGTCAACACAGACCCGCTATTTCCGACCACGGATCGTTTGACTGCCAATCCCTCTTCCGCAGCATCAAACCCCCTTTTCGTTTCTCCTTCATCACCCTTCTCTATTGGACTGGTATTCTCGGCCGACCTTTCCCATCCTCTTAACGGAAGGAGTTCAAGCTACTGTGTCGATTGGGTACCAGCACCTCGTCGGGTCCATCGCCACCCCCTTCCCCTCAACCAGGTCCCACTCGCCAAAATGACAGTCACTGCCACCGTTCTGCTCTCATTACTCGCCACAGCTCTCGCCCAGTCTTCGACCAGCAGTGTGCAACAAGCACTCACCGCCACTGTTGTCGTCTCCAATTCCATCAACAGCGCGCTCCCGCAAACCGCCTCGGGCGGACCTATGGGCTTTGCCATCCCGTACGTCCCCATCATCATCAACGCGACTGCATCATACTGGAGAGCCCACTTGTGCTGATGCCGTCCCTTCACAGTCCGCTATCCGCCTTGACCTCTGCCGCGCCGACCGACACAACCGTCGCCTTGGATAGCATCTACGCCCAAGGCGCGCAACCGACCGCGGTCCCGGGCGCACCGGGACTGCCTAATCCTACCCTCGTTATCGCCAACTATCCCGCGTTGGATCACGTGCCTCCGGTCAACTCTACTCAAGTAATGAAATGGATGTCGGAGGTTAGCTAGTCTCAAGCGATGTGGGGAAGATGGCTGATTTGCTAATTAGATCGATATGTCCAAGGTGCCCAATTATAATGTAACGGATGGTACTGTAATTACATCTGAACGATGACGCGATCAGCGCTGATGCTGCCTTTAGTGCGCCGGGACGCCCGGAGCTATCACCGATGGGCGATGTTGGTGGACCTGCGGTGGATGCAGTAAGTACACGATCACCATCGCTTGGTAGCAGCTTATTGATTTTCTTCAATAGCTCGCCCCACCGACCTTACGGAATGCCCCGACAAGATGACCTGGGGCCTGTCATACGACGATGGACCTTCCCCATACACTCCGTTATTGCTGGACTACCTGGACCAGCAGAAGATCACGACCACCTTCTTCGTCGTTGGCTCCCGAGTGCTCTCTCGACCGCAGATGCTGCAGTCCGAATTCGCGGCCGGCCATCAGATCTCGGTTCACACCTGGTCTCACCCTTACCTCACAAAGCTCCGTAACGAGGAAATCGTCGCCGAGCTCGGATGGAGCAAGCAGGTCATCAGAGACACTATCGGCGTCACTCCCAACACCTTCCGTCCACCCTACGGAGACATCGACGACAGAGTCAGGGCGATCGCCGCGCAGATGGGCCTTACACCTATCATCTGGACCTCGGTAAGAACAAACGGCACGACCACCGACTTTGACACCGTGAGTAGCATTTACTTACGCCAGACAATCATACTGATGCTGACTGATCCCCAGACCGACTGGAACATCCCGGGTGGCACCGCGACTGGCGAGTCCTCGCTCACCAAGTTCGAGCAGATCCTCGATGTCTTCGTACCTCAGCTCACCACCGGCTTCATCGTCCTCGAGCACGATCTTTATCAGCAGACAGTCGATCTCGCTGTTGGTTACGTTCTGCCCATGGCTATTGCGTCGGGCAAATTCCAGCTCAAGTCGATCATCTCGTGTCTCGGCTTATCCAGTATTTTTTCCCTCTTTGTTCAGTTGACAATGCTCATGTAGGAACAGACACCGAGGCGTACATCGAGACGTCAAGCAATAGCACCACTACGCAGATCACCTCGGCCGCGACAACCTTTTATCAAGCCAGGGTCGGTACCGCCACGGGGACTGCTGCCTCTGCGTCAGCAACCGGTTCGACGTCCGGCGCCACTGGATCGTCCGGTGCAGTCGGTGCTGGTGTTCAACCTGGCAGTAGCTCCGCATCCGGCTCGCTAGCTACAACCGGCTCTTCCGCATCCGCTACCGCGTCGAAGGCAGCAGCCGGCCGCGGAGTGCAGTTCAAGGGCGTATTACCTACTTTCTTCGCACTTCTTGGCGTCGGACTCGGAATGGGGCTGGTCGCATGAGGCGGGGAGTGGGATATAAACTTGACGAGCAGTCACGAGTCCCCGCAACCATCATTACATAGCGATAATCACGCCCTTTATCCTTCTCGCCCCTTACTCACGATGGACAGTCATGTTATCGCTGCGTATTTCGTTTCTCAGTTGCCATCGATGCACCACAAGAATAGACCCATTATCCGCAAGACGGACAGGAGTGATGCGACATACTCAGAACCGGATCAGAAGGGAGAGAGACGATCCCTGAAAAAGCTATCGAAAGCAGCCTAAAATTAAAATTTCACGGTGGGCAGATTCTTGGCTCCGCCAATCCGCCGGTAACTTTTTTATAATTCCTTGACCTATTCCATTCTCGTAGTCGATACACTCTACTCGTCGAGACAACTCAATCCACTTTTCGGATACTCCTGTAAACCGACAGACGACATAGTCAATGTTCAGCCAAGCGAAACACACCATCTCTTCTTTCGACTTGACTTCCCTTCCTCTACCGAGGAGTATCTCGACCGACCGTGAAGGGAATCATCAAGCCCGACAGCTTTTACTGCTCGTGACGCATCATACTCATTATAAAATAGGGGCGAGTAAGGACCGGGAATGATACCTGGTCCGAGTGCTATACCGGGGAGGAAGGGGAATGGTGAGTCTCGTCTGCTTCAAGAGGAATTCCAGTTGGTCGTGTGAGAGTCCTCCGGATGGTCCCTCAGGCTATTCGATGTTTCCTCTTCCTCAATATTCAATGAGTCAACGCTGACGTGGATGGTAGCAGCCTCTTCCTCCCCCAACTCATCTCTCCATGCCAATTCCGCCATCCCCCGGATCAAACTCAACCTCCGCTCCGCAACCCCTCCGAAAGCACTCACCATCCCACCAAAACGTACCGCCAAGCGCGCACGAACATCCCAAACCGAGCAACGACACCTCCCAAGTGACTCAGAGAGCTCGGAACTCACACCCGAACCAGAGGACGACGATAATGACGAGGCGGAAGAAGGAGCAGTTACGCGGAGGACGATGAAGAAGGAAACAGGACGGGTTTCGCTCACACGTAATGAGACGCCGACTCATATGACAGCGATGGGAAGAGAGAGGGAAAAGACGACGACGAGCGGGCCTGCGGGACGTGTGAGGAAGAGGGCGGTCAAGCTTGGGGAGGTGGAAAGGAGGAGAGCCAGGGATGAGAAGTTTGGGGTCGGTTTGGGAGAGGGGTATAGCGCTCCGGTGAGTTGTGCCTCTTGCAGAATGAACCCCTTCGGGTTTTGAAATCTTGAGAGGGACAGCTCGACTGATGCGTGTTCAGACTCCTACGCGCTCCAATCTCGCCTACTCGGACTATGAGACTCGTAGCAACAACGAGGTAGTGCAAGGGCTGCCTGAGGCGTTCTTCGGACAGCAAGTAGAGGATTTGGCGTATGGAGCGGGCTCACCGGGCACGAACATCGGAGTCGGGATACCGAGGGAACTCGTTCGCGGATCTCTCGGAGAAGAGGATGACGAGGAGGTGAGAGTCTCCCCACCTGCCTGTATCTAGAATGCTGATCTCGTGCAGATGTTCATCTCGCAGCTCTCAAGCTCTGAGATGGGGCAGCAGTCTCAGTCATCTGTCCATCCCTCTGACTCGGATGATTCCATGTACGACTCCGACGACGCCTCGACGTCTGATGACGAGGTCGACGAGTTTGGCTTCCCCTATCCCAGCGCTTCTGCTTTCTCTTCGACCGCCGCCGCAGCTGCCGACGCACCCCTTGTACTCATGGAGAACTGGGACGGCCAGTTCGTTCTCGTGCAACCACGACAAGAAAGGTCCCGCTCCCGACGGCGTGGATCGCGCGGATCACGCACCGCTGGCTCGATTGGGGAAAGCACCGTGCTCTCCACTTTGGACCACCAGGGCCTTATTATTGATCCCGACGCAGCGGAGCACGAGTTCGACGAGGACAGTGATGGCAGCTCTTGGTCCGGCACGAGCGATGAGGACGAGGGCGATACGACGGACTCGATGGAAGAGGACGACATGCCGGTACTGGATAGTCCGGCATTACAGGGTCTTATCGAGCAGCAGATGGCGGACATCTCAATGGGGATCGCCGTGAATGGTTCGTCCGCATTGCATCAAGAGACCGCACATGCCGGGCCATCGATTGTCATCACCGATGTCACCGAACTCCAGACAATGCTCCCACCGACGGAACCCCCCTCGACGCTCGAGCCAGCCGGCGGACCAACGCAAACCCCAGTCATCCCTCAGACGCCTCAGCCCGTGATGGGTACATTCCATCCAATTACCGACGATCCCGCCCAACATGCTGTCATCGACGGTTCCAAGACCGCGACCAAGTCCCCCTTCACCCACCGTCGACGATCTCGCCGAGATTCCAACACCAGCACGACAAAAGGACGCAAACGGAAATCCAAACCATTCTCCCCCGCTATCCCGTCGAAGGCCGTCCTCCCCAAGAGAGCACGATACTCCTCTATCCCAGGTCATCCACGGTACATAGCCGCTCGACGAAACGCTCAAGATAGGGAGGACACCCCCAGGGATTCTGAACCAGGCATGGTAATGGACTTGGAAGATATGCTCGAAACGTCAGCCCTCATGCACGATTACGAATCAGCCAGTGACCCGCACTTCCGATTCGACCGAGTGCCGGTATCGACCTATCTCCAGCGCAACTTGCTCTCATCTGGAGGAAAGGACGATGAGTTCTCGATGCCGGTGTATCCGTACTTATCGCCCAAAGCTGGGATGAGGAGCGGATCGATGTCAGAGACCCTAGCGGGACCGCCGGGGCGGATATTGATCTCGCCGTTGCTGGAGCCGGTGGTGGAGCATGAGGATGGGATGTTATCGAGAAAGGAGAGGAGGCGGGCGAGGAGGAGTGATATGCGGCTGCTTGAAATATGAGCAGTAAGAAAGAAAAACCCGAAGATGATGCTGCAACGGAAGAAGAGACAAAACACCCGACGGGTGTCACCAGGAAGGAGGATGGATGCGAAGGACGGGAAGATGCATGCATTTGCTGTTGATATTTTGGGCATGATGGATTTCGATTCCTGCAAATATCTCTTATGCTTGCTTTCCTTTCAGTGGTCTCCCAACAGAGATCAAAATACGGCGACAATCACCTCTTCGATGAGACGTTTGAGCTCAGCCGAACATCGCCTTGGTCGGATTTAAGCGGAACGGCAAAATCAAAACGCCTCCTTGCCGTCTTTGAACCGATAGGATAGATATCTCCGATTTTCCGCCAGTCCGCCCTGAGTGCTAAACGAGCATCGAATCTAGCTTCTCCATCAAGCCAAGCTGAGAAGGTCACGATGGGCGCTGTGAGTATCTCCTTTCCATGATTTAGCTCCAAGAGCAGTATAGCTGGAAACGAATTGGCTGACAACGTGTCCTTCTGCTTGTTTTGACAATTGCAGACTCGGTCAGTCCTCCTTCACAACGTCGAGGCTTTCACCCCCTATCCTCCTCTCTCGCGCCTCCCCGATGTTCCGCCTCTGTTCGATCGTTGTGGTGACTGACTGCTTGTGCTCAGACTGTATACAAAAGGTCGCATCCTCGGACACAAGCGGGGAAAGCGCAACTCGCGACCGAACCAGTCTTTGGTGGCTATCGAGGGGGTCGACTCGAAGGAGGCTGCAAGGCATTATCTGGGGAAGGTGAGTCGTCGTGGGGCTCTACCTTGACTCCAGTGCGGGATGATTACGGGTGGCGGGGTGTGGTCATAGCCTCCAGGCTCGACAGGAGAGGGGTTGGACCCGGATTTCGAGGCCGTGCTTGAGGTGTGGTATCAGCTCTACGCTGTCTTCACGTTCTCGTCGCGGCCCGAGGGTTTTTTAGCCCTCCCCTTTCTCTTTCTCCATCTTTCCGTGGCAAACCCCAGCAGCGAAGCAAGCTGACCTTCTTCTCAGCGTGTCGCATATGTCTACAAGGCCAAGCGGGAGATAAACGGTAGCCGAGTGCGGGTCATCTGGGGGTGAGTTGTGCTTCTATCCTTCCCAAAACTCCCACTCCGCATGCTTTTGTGAGACAAGTGTTGATGCTGTTCTTCTCCGCAGCCGGGTATCTCGCCCACACGGCAACTCTGGCGTCGTCAAGTCGAAGTTCACCACCAACCTACCCGCAAAGGTATTCGGAGCGTCGTGCCGCATTGTGAGTCAGCCTTTTGCTGGGGACCAGTCAGCAGAACAATCTGCTTTGATTTCATTGAGCCACGCTGACAAGCTTTGCAGATGCTCTTCCCCTCGAACATCTAGACGGTCCCCTCTACCTACCCTATACTTCCCTCCGAGATTTGGTACGACTTTGATGTAGCCGATTTCGGGAGACGAGATTATTATATACTGAGGGGTCGCATACAGGCTACATGGTGGTCATCATGGTCATGGGGTGTCGTGAAGCGTCGTATAGTGTAGACACTGTATCAAGCGAATCTAGTCTCAGCTACCTCCAACCTTCGCCGCCTTTAATGCCGCCTTCTCTTCCGCCCTCCGAGCCATCTTCCGCGCCCTCTTGTCCCTCCTCTTCTGTTCCCTCATCTCGCGAAGCCGATCATCGAAATATGATGGCTTTGCGTCCCCATCTCCAGTCTCTACGAAATCGGTCTTGATATCAGGTGGTGAAGTTGACGGCGGGGTTTTCCGTTCTTTCTCGTCTTCATTAAGCGGTCTGACTATGGCCTTGTCGGAAGTGGAAGTGCGAGAAGTCGAGATAGTCTGTCGTAATCGATCGGCTACCGACATCTTCCTCCCCGGTACAGGGGCCGAAGCTGTCCGAGGCTCGACATCGCGGGATGACATCTTCTGCGATGCACGCCTTGGTTCAGATGTGGCTTTACGAGCAGGTGAGGGTTCGGATTTGGGTGGTGGTGAGAAGCCGGCTGGAAGCTGGAACGTCTTCGCTTCTGGCGGATGGGCAGGAGGAGCGGGAGAGCGGGAACGGAGACGATCCGGCCGGGGACGATGGGCGTGTCTCTTGTCCATGCGCTGTATCCATTAGCTCGTCGAAGGAAAGCGAGAAAAGACCTACGTTCTCCGGCTGGCGACGCTGAATCTCACCTTTCTCGTGATTTTCCTCGGGCGCAAGCCCGACTTGTGCTGCCTTCCCATCTTCATCCTCATCCTCATCTCCATCCTCATCATCCTCCTTCACACCGAACCCACCGAACGCCATCCGTCCTCCCCTACCCCGGCTTGATGCCTCGGCTTCAACCTCTCCTGACAAGAACGGCATATAACTGCTCTCGAACCTTATGCCCTCCCCTTCCCCGATCTTCGCTCGCTTAGGGGAAGGGCCAGAGGTTGATCGCGAAGGGAGACTCCATCGTATCCCAAACTCGGAGTCGTTCTCCGGTACGAAAGGTGTCGGTGCCGATGTCGCTGTGAGCGTGGCGGGTGTAGGGGGTGGTGGTCTGGTGGAGGACGAGGAAGTGGATGTGGAAGTGGAGGGCCTCGAGGCGGCACGTTGCATGAACTTCAGGTTAAGGGTCCCAGCGGAGAGTGACATCTTGGTGAGGGCCTTCTGAAAGGAAGTGAGGGTGAAGGATAGTTGGAGGGCTGATGAGAGGACTGATTTTCAGCTCGAAAGTGGAGGTTGGTCGCAGTTGGCACGCCGTGAAACGGCGTGATGATGATGCATTTACGTCCAAACCCAAGAGTACCGGGTAGCCTCAGAAGCACTCGATCACAATCTCGTAGATGCGGAACGTCCCTTGTGCACATCCCGAATGGGCGATGCTACGGATGTGATCCCTCGATGTGCTACACCATGTTTCGACCCGTTAGAGCTCAGGTGGAAGACCCATTGCTAGTCAATTGGATCGCGACGCTGCCGCGGTAAGGCCATCGCTCATTCGTCGCATTCGCATAAAAAGTCCTTGAGCCATTCTTCTCATACAGGGCCAGCCTGCATCACCTTCAAGACACCCTATTGGTCGATTGCCGTTCTCATGCAGGTCTCCGCCTCACCGACGTCGCCCGGATGATTTGGATACAGCAGTAACCGATGTTGCCGTAGCCGCGACGCCCTCGGTAGAGCTGACGTATGGGCTTCCAGAGAGTGTAGGCTGAGAGCCCAAGACACCGAACGTAGTCGTAGAGTTGACGGACGCCGCCGAGGGGAGAGTCACATCGTCGATCAAAGTCGAGGTGTTCGTCCCGCCGCTGGCGCCGGTGATATTGACCTTCCCTGCGAGGATGTTGAAATTGTATACCCCGTTCTGCGCTCGTCAGCTCCTTCCTGTATCTTAGGATAAGTTGCTTTACGTAGCATTTTGAGGACACATCGATCGCTCCCTTGCCACTCCCGCTCCCGCTAGCTGTGGTGAAAGAAAAGAGCTGCGAACCGGCTCCCATCGGAAACGAGAGGACGTGTACCCCAGCTGAGTTGACTGTTTGGGTGGAATTCAGTGTGCCTGAAGAGACCGTGATGCTTGCGGAACCGGTAGTCAGAGCGGTTACGAAGATCGAGTCGGCAACCATCTACTCGTCAAGCTCATCAGGACTGAAGGAACCAAGAGGCAAACGGGCTTACATTCCATCCGGTGGGCTTGGTGTGGACTGCGTCAGTCGAGTCGCACCTATAAGTGTTTGATTAGCGAGCCCCTAGGAGGCTAATGAATGATTCACGACGCATTCTTGAAAGTCGGCCTATACCAGTACACCAACATCTCCTCAGTCACCGTCACCTCCTTCTCCCCGCCCTTGTACGCCGTGATATACGGTATCATCAGATCCATCATAGCAGAATGGTCGAAATCCTTCGCCCAGAGGGAATTGCCATCATTCGTCCGAGTCCCACGATACGGGCTGATCGAGGATGACTCAGTCCAATCGTTCCAAGTGAGGATCTCGACGAATTTGAGCGTATCTGGAGAACTGGTGGCGAGGTCGAGGATCTGTTGCCAGCGTGTGGGCCAGAGGGTGTCGGAGTAGAGGAGGTAGTTCTTGGGCCATCCGGTTGAGGCTGGGAGGTGGGCATAGACTGGGAAGATCAGGCTTATCGTGCGGTAGGGTTTATGGGGACATACACCACGGGGACACCTGGAAACCCTTGTTCAGTATGAGACTTAGACATGGAGGGGAGTTACACTTACCGGGGCCATGTAGGTCCTTCCCTGTGGCTCAAGCAGCGAAAGATACTCCTGATCTGTCGATGTTGTGATGTTGATATCCACCGCAATGTTAATCGTCTGACCTGGCCATGCGTCCCTGCGTCCCTCAATCAGCGATCCAACGCTTGAGGTAATGGACCGAGAACCCACCAGGAGAAAAGCCCATCCACACCCTCATCATTCACCGCAGCACTCGACGCGTCATAATACGGCACGACATACAGATCCATCCCGACCTGACTCCTCACCGCCGTCCAATCGGTCCCCTGTCCACAGAAACTAGAGACGAATGGCTTTCCATCATATCTGAACTGAGCAGTCTGGTTCAACCAGGGCTTGAGAAGCGCAGCGACCGGCGCCGGGTCGGTGTACGAGTAGTGGGTGAAGTCGGGGGACATGAACAGTACGAATGGGGAGGAACCGGTGGGGAGGGCGGAATTGAATGTGGATCCGGCGGCATAGGCGTAGGTGAGTTGCTGGCTGTTGGCGGATTGGCCGTCACAATTCAGCGCCTATACCGAGTTTCAAGATGAGTATAGAGGATTTTGGAGGAAGCTAAAGGACGGACGAAACCATCGATGCCTTTTGAGTGGGCTAGGGCGATGTCGGACGCCCAATCGGCCTGGGTGTAGGCGTCGACGAAGCCGACCATGAAGTGACTGCGTCGTGTCAGCGTCTTCTAACCGCGACGATTGCATGGAGAGGGCTCACGCGAAGACATAGCGGTCGTTCGTGGTTTTCTTGACTGCAGGGGTATTCACAGTCTTGGGTCGAGCGAAGGTGGAAGAGATCAGCGGGGAGAAGGCAAGGACAGACAAGAAGCCGATATTGAACATGTCTTGTTATCTGACACGTAAAAGAGCGTGAGCGTGAATGATCGGCGACGTATGATCTTCTTCATCTTATCCAGTAATGGTCAATATCCCCCTCGACGCCGAGTGAGATTGCACACACACCACCCCCGTTGATGGATTGGTTGGAGATCTGAAACCGGTGTAATCAAATGTGCCTGAAGGAAAGGATGGCGTCTCGCCGTTCCCCCGCCAAAACCATAGACCTCGTCTCGCCCACCTAAAGCCGGCTTCTCAGAGATAACCCAGGCGAGATAGAGCTTGTTGTGTCGACGATGCTTATCTCGCCTCGACTCGTCACCCATACCATCGTCTTGATCGTCCTCGTCTCGATTGCGAATACTTTTCTCCTCGTCGCTCTCCTCGTCAAACCGTTCTCGGAGCCGGTATCATGGGGGATGGCATGTTGGATCGCGTGAGCTTCGTCTTTACAGTCAGGACTATTGAGAAGCTGACGAGGCGAAGCGAATTGTTTTGGGGATACATGCAGCGGCATTGGGAGGACGACCTACATGGGGGCGAGGCATTGACGGTTTCTGGGGATGAGATACCCCAGGGGGAGTCTGCGGTCGTCATCTCGGTGAGACTCGCCTCGACCTCGAAAACTCGGAAGCATAACGGGCTGACGAAGGTAGAATCATCTATGCTATTCGGACTATTATTTGGTGCAGAGTCTCGCGGTCCAGGCGGGGATGCTCGGGAGATGTCGGTATTTCGTCAAGAAGGATTTGGTGAAGATCCCGTTCTTCGGTTGGGCTTTTTGGGCGGGTCACCCTTTCACGCTCCATCTAGTGAAGTGCTAATCTGAGATGGACAGGCTATCGGGATGATACTGGTTTCGAGGGACTGGACGAGTGATGCTTCGCTCATTGAGTGAGGTCGATAGGGCCAACTGCTCGTGAGACCCGGCTGATTGGCTGCAGTGAGGCGTTCGCGAGGTTCACTAAAGATGGACATGGGGTCTGGATCGTACTATACCCCGAAGGCACACGGCGGACATCAAGGAAGATTCTCGAGGTGGGTCGTGCTTCCTCTTAGTAGGGCTGTAGCTGAACCGAGCCTAGTCTCAAGCATTCGCACAACAACATGGAAAATACAAGCTCCAGAACCTGCTCTGTCCCCGAACGAAAGGATTCGCCAGCTCGATCCAAGGCATGCATTCCGTTCTGTTGAGACCGGGGCTGACATCAAGCAGGGTTACAGGATTCTCACGTCAAGCACATCTATGACCTCACATTCCTCTACACCTCCCCTCCGCTCGACTCCGCTCGGATACCGAGCCTCGCTGAACAGCTGGGATGTGCGGACATGGCCAAGGCGGGGTATAGGTTTCACGTGCATGTCCAAAGGTGAGTTCTGGTCGTTAGGAGTTTGGCTGATGAAAGATTCGCGATCAAGGAGTTGCCGCGAGATGAAGCTGGGCTGCGAGAATGGTGCGAGGAGACGTGGCAGCGAAAAGATCGGTTGTTAGCGGAGATGATGCCTGATTCGGCGATGACGAAGATCGGATAGATGCTGCTTTAGACTGTCTGCATTTGAGAGGGCGCAATGGTTATAATGCATGGGAAATGACAATGGGCTAGTACCAAGCCAACGAACTATCTCTGTGCACATCGTTAGCAATGCTCATAGCTGATCTCCAGGACAACTCACCATCATACGCATATACGCCAGCTGCCACGAACCCATCAGCGCCGCTCATACCGCACATCTTCGACACATCACGACTCACCAACAACGCCCCCGAACCAGTAGCCACACCGACCAAATACTGCAAGATACTAAACTTCGCCTGTTCAATCTGCGTCCTCAAGCCCGCAATCTCGCTCTCAATCCTCGTATCCACCTCCTTGATCTTCAATTCCTGTTGACCACTCTCATCCCGTATCCTCCCCTTCTCAAGATTAAGATCCAACCTCACCCCAGCTTGTGTACGGGTCACCTCCTCTCGGAGTCGCTGTTTGAGCTTCTCGACGTCTGCCATGAGTCGGTCGTTCTCGGATTTCATTAGGGTTAGGTCGTTCTTCTCATGCAATTGGAGCTCGGATTTGAGTTGTGCAAAGTCCACTTTCTGGGTGTATCGTTGCTAGTGCGTTCTTCAGCACGGAGTATTTTTCGTGTGAAGGTGAGAGCCCACCTTTTCTTGCTCGGCTTTGGAGACGAGAGTCGCTTCCATGCCTTTGACGCTCTCATCTACCACCTCCGCGAGCACCGTCATGACCCCCTCGGCCTGATGACGTGTCATCCCATTCTTCTCCAGGCGCTGAACGAAGAGATGCGTGTCGAAGTGGCTAGTCCAGGAAGGGATGGAGACGTGGATCGAACGGGTGAGACGGGGTCGCGAGAGGGCTGGACTTGAGTGTTAGGTGGTAAGGGAGGTTTCACAGCAGGAGTGACTCACTGAAGGCCAAAGCGGCACCTACCCGACTTGTAGAAGGTTGAGAGAGGATCGAGAAGGCCATGGCTGTCTATGCGGTGCAGGCGAAGGCAACGAATCGGAACAGACAACAGCAATTCCGGCAGATTCAACGCGTGGGCGGCAAGTTCGGATGAATGGGTTAAATGTCGAAAGATGAAGATATTTCGCTGGGTTTCAGGTGTCCGAGAAATCAAAGGTCAATCAGTAACTTTTTAAGGAAAGCTAGGGCAGCTAGCAGCGGCATCATGCAGGTGAGCTCCGGCGCTATCCTTTAGGGCTGTCCCCGACTGATGACGCTCAGTCTGACGAGCTTATTTGGTCTGTCATCAATCACCAGTACGCGCATCTTCTACTCCTCCTAAACAGCCCTCTGACCTCGCGCAGATTCTGCTCGTATAAGGTCAAGTGAATTCTCTCACGCTTTACCAATTTGGCATGAGGTTGACACCCAGCTACTCAGGACCGCGACCCAGAATTTCTGTCGGAACGAGTACAACCTCACCGGTCTCTGCACCCGTCAATCATGTCCCCTCGCCAACTCCCGCTACGCAACCGTTCGCGAGAAAGAGGGTAAGTCTCCTTGTGTCTTCCTGATAGCATATGCTGATGAGATCAGGTGTGCTATATCTGTACATGAAGACTATCGAGCGGGCACATACGCCTGCCAACATGTGGGAGCGGGTCCGGTTATCGAAAAATTACTCGAAGGCGCTTGAACAGGTGAGTATCAAAAGCTGGGCGAAGGTGGTAGAGGAAGGAAGGCTGACGGTGGGCAGATTGACAAGGAGCTGATCTACTGGCCGAACTTTGTCACGCACAAGTGCAAGCAGAGGATCACGAAGATCACGCAATATCTGATCAAGATGAGGCGGTTCAGCTTGACGCAGCAGTGAGTGCTGCCAAAGTATGCTTTTACTGGCTGACAAAGCTGTCCACTTCTTGTCTTCTTCCCTGAATCGTGATGTTCTTTTTGCAATCCGACCACTCCGTCCGGCATTTCCTCCCCTGCCAATTCCCTTCCTCACCTTGTCTTCCACCTTCCACCTTCCACCTTCCACCTGTATCCTCCCAGGCCCAAGCTGGTCGGCATCAAGAAGAAGCTCGACCGCCGTGAACGTACGCGAGAGCGTAAAGCCCTCGCCGCCGCCCACCTCGAGAAATCCATCGAGAAAGAGCTTCTCGAGCGTCTTCGATCCAAAGCATACGGTGATGCCCCGCTGAACGTCAACGAGGATGTCTGGCGGCAGGTATTGGATATGGATAAAGGCAAAGGGAAGGAGTTGGAATTGGAGGATGAGATGCAGGATGATGAGAGTGTTGAGGAGGAGGAGGAGGAGCGGGAATATGTGGAGGACAGCGATGAGAGTGTGGCGGATCTGGAGGATTATTCGGGTAGCGAGGTGAGGCTGTTTTGGAACTCGGGTGGAGGTAAAGCTGAATGGGGCAGTTTGACGAGTATGATTCGTCGGAGGAGAGTGGGCAGGAGTTCCCTTCAGACCTGGAGGTATCGGACGAGGAGGGTGAAGCGGATGGGGACGCGCCGAAGGCACCCAAGGCGAATGGCAAGGCGGCAACTACAGCAGCTGGGACGAAGCGGAAAGCACCCGCTCGAGATCCGAAGAAGGGTGCGAAGAGACGTGAGTGGTTGTTTTGTGCGTTGAAGAGTATACGAACTGACGGTGCGCAGGACCGAAGGTGGATGTGGAGTACGAGATGGAGACGGAGCCGTTGTCGAGGGAGATGCTCAGGAATTGGTGATCCGGCGTCCTCTTATCTCCCTTCACGACTTCATGACAAGTCGACTTGCCTGCATGAGCGTCCATATGCATCTGCTGGACACATCTCGCATCACTCGTCATCTGACTCATCCGAATTGAGTTCCAGCTGAAACACCGCATCCGGATCATATCTCCTCCCCGGCTCTTCCCTGTGTACCAACCTCTCCTCCACCTCCACCGGGACCTGCACCTCTCCTTTCTCTGCGCCACCATCAGTATCTCCCCATGCAAGCCATGGTCAACAGACTGAGAGGCGTACCATGTCCGATATTCCCCACATCCCCAATACCACTCATACTCCCCTCCAATCGGAACAGCAAACCCATCCTCATCCCCATCTCGTTCGGCCACGGCTCCGTCCCGACCCTATCCACGGGTGCCAACAGCGAGGATACAGGGGCGGAACTCGTGCGTGCGAGAGCTTGAGCGTGAGCTAGTAGGGGCTGGACCGGTATCGGATCTACTCATGCATAAGTCTTGATCAAGTGGAAGAGGGGGAACATACTGAGGTTGACCTTCTCGATGGACTTCCGGACTTCTTTTCCGTCCTCGACCATAACCTCTAGCTCTCTCCGTCCAGTCTCGAGGGATCTAACGAGCTCATGGACTTGGTACTCGAGCCCGATGACGGAAAGCTTTTGCCGGTCGAGCTCGCGGTACGCTGCTTGGTGAGCGTGGACGGAGTCGAGGATGTGGGCCAGCTCAAGCGTCGAGGTCTGGAGGGAGGAGTAGAGGCGGCTGATGGGGTTCGAGCTGGTTGCCGGGGATGAGGTGGAGGCTGGGTGAGGGAGCTGGGAAGGAGGAAGAGGAGTAGGCGGCGGGAGAGTAGGGAGAGGGGCGGTGGAGGAGAGGAGGGCAAATAGTTGGAGAAGGAACTGGGATTGGCTGGTCAGGTTTTGGAGGAGGGCGGTTCGGGGTGGGGTCGGAGGTGGGGAGGGATGGGATGGAACGATGTACGTCATGCTGTGACGGTCTACCCAGTCATGCTTTCGGCGAGAATTATGTAGGACATCTAGAGTGGCTACGTATTGAAAAGCAGTTCGAATGGTCGATTTCCCCCGGAAAACGGTTAGGTTTCTGGGTGCTGGTCAACTCTAGTGGCGGAAAGTCACATGCGAGGTGGCGGATGTGAGCCATCACCCGAGCCAAGCAAAAACAGAGCTTGTCAGCGACTCGAACACACGAGCACCTCCCTCTACACCATCTTCCGACCTCGATCTTCTAGAGACATCTAACTCACTATCACGATACGCAGCCTGTATACTCACATCCCCCAAAATTACGCACGTGCAAAGACGACCACGTGGAAACCCGTGGGACGTCATTTACTTAAAGGAGCCCAGAGGTCCGCCGGGGTGGTCGAGACTTAGTAGTGGACCGGGGAATGGGGTGTGCTCTACAAGCTCGTTGAATATACAGTATCTGGCAAGTTGGGTTAGGATATGATCTGCGCATTTCGGGGTTTGCGGGATTGGGATTGGGCTGGGTGGACTAGCTTGAGTGGTGAGACAGAGGAATTCGATCTCGACCGGGTCGTCGCGGTGCTCCTTTTGATGTGTGGTAGGCTTTGACGTAGAAGTGATTCATGAGACGAGATCATGCTAGCTCTACAAGTCCCTGTCCGCCGCTCTCATCCGTCCGGGCCATCCTCAATCACCTCCTCCGGCGGTGCCATCCCCGGCCTAAACCCCAACATCCCCTCATACATCACCGGTCTCCCACCAGCACCATCATACACACCGGCTGCTCCACCCGGTCCCGTAACCGGCATTGGAGGCGGCTCGTTCGCTCTCGCCTCTTTCTCCGCTGCTTCCTGCTCCGCTCCCGCCTCGAGCTCCTCCAATGTCAACGAGCTCTTTCGACCGGGCACTATCTCCACTTCCTCCTTCTCCGGTTCAGGCGAGATATCACCATTCCCGTTGAACTGCGAAGACTCGTCGGCGATGGCCAGCATCTCCCGCAGAGCTCGGTTTTCATCTTCGAGTCGGAGTACCTCCATCTCCCGCTCCAGGGCCCAATCCGCTTGACCCTCCGTCCCGAAATACCCGCCTGATGCACCGGGCAGACAACCGGGAAATGGTGCTGGTCGAGCCGGCGCACGTTGGATGACGGATTTCTTGCCCGACGAGCTGGCATTGGACGGGGACGGCGGGGAACTGGATCCGGGATCGGAAGGGTAATTGGCGTGGCCATTGGGATTAAGTAGGCCGACCAGGTCGAGGTCGACGTTTTCTCCGCCCATCGATCGGAGGGCTGATCGGAGGAGTGTCGAGAGGCGGGTGAGGAGGAGGGACAGGGAGGTATTGTCGTGTAATTGAGCTGAAGAGTGGGCTGTTTGGAGGGTTTGAAGTAGGGAGGTGTAGTAGTTGTGTAAAGAGAGATCGTGTTGCTGCGATGCATGCTGAGCTCACCCATCAGCGAACGAGATCATCAAGTATGGGATAAGACCAACCGAGACGCCCCGGAATTTCCCCATGACCGTCTCGAGTGTCTGCTCGTACTCCTTTAACAGCGCATTCAGCTGTTTGTTCTCGTATTGCAGCTGCTGGTTCTCCAAGACAAGATGAGACGCAAAAGCTTCAAGCTCCGAGTGGAAGTCCTCTGCAGTCTCATCAGCAGGGATCCCACCGATATGGGAGCCTACCGTCCGAGATGTCGAGGTTGAAACGCCGTAACGGGAAGCCAACGCCAACATGCGCAGCTTGACCTTTCACATTGTCTGAACGAGCCTTCAGCTGGGAGACTAATGTTCGATTGTTTGATAGTTGCTCTGTACGTCATCACAATCAGCGTGGTCGGGACGAACGACAACGGGACGTACCGGATAGCTCGCCGACGAGACCCCATATCCGTGTCAACTCCTCCTCGAGGTCCATCATCGAGCGAGCCATGTTACAGCCTTTGGGGAAGCCCGACTGACCGTGAAGCTGTCCGTGATCACCTGGAATACGTGGAAGGTTGGTAGATTGTCTGAAACTTGAGCTGTATGAGCAGAAGGGTATCTGTAAGCGTCTAAGGGGACGAGACGGAGATATCCCGGAACTCCGGATACGGATCACCCCCCTGTGAAGTCCGCTAATAGGTGATTTCCGGGTGTTCCTCTGACTCCTTCTACATAAAACATTACACGCACCTTCAAGTGACGCTTGACGTAGCGCGAGTCTGTTTCAAAGTGATAAAACGTCCTTTGAACGCCCTCATCGTATCCCCTTATGCCCTGCACCCCTTCCTCCCGATGATCACCCACGATGAACACCGTCTCCGGCCTCCAGTCCGCCCTAAAGCTCTGCGCCTCGGACAAGGTCAAAGACCGCTCACAAGGCCAGGAGCATGTCCGAGAGATCTTCAGTAATCGGGAGAACCTCGCCGCTTTTCAAGAGACGGCGTCGAGGGATGGTGGGGCAGGATGGGTCGCTTTCTTTCAGTGTCTGTTTCAGGTTGTTGTGGTGGAGAAGAAGGCGGCGGTGAAGAAGGGGGATAGTGCGCAAGGTGGGTCAAAGTCATCTCCTACCCAACGGTCTTCAATCCTGGTCATGTACGTGAGACTGGAGCTTGCAGATAGACAGATGAAGGGGCGAGTAACGAGGAACGAAGCGGATGTCACTGACTGCCGTCTTCATGTCCCGCTTTTGCCTCCTTGATGTGTCTTGACTTCTTAGTTTAGGGTTTCGCTTGCTTTCAGTCCGAATCCGACTGTCAACATTGAGCTGACTGTCACTGACTCCCAGCGGACCGAAGACTGGCCGAGGCGATCTCTCTGGTCAGATGGATGGCCGAGCGATCAGTCCACCTTATCTCCCGGAAGCCGTTCATTGCGCTCTTCACGCACATGACACACCTGCTCGTCTTCGCGTCAACGATCTTTCCTCCTGCCGCTTTAGACTATGCGAAAGCGCTTCGAAGTGTTCTCAGCTATCCGCCACACCTGGAGAACCTCGATCAGCAGGGATGGAAGATCCTCATGGGGATTTGCTGGGCGGCAGTACTCGGCGATCCCGTCACCGTCGATGACGAATGGCAAGAAGATAATGAGAGCGAGAGCGTGAACCAGGGGAAAGGCTTCAACGATATATCGACCCAAAACCCGCTCAGCAGCCGTACGACGTCGACCGTCTCGCAGTCTACCACCGAGCTCGTCTCCCTCATTCCCATCCTCCTCTCCAGCACCGCTGCGCCTTTAATATCTCCTCTACCTCCCGTCGGTCCAGGCTGGATCTCCGAGACAAGTCTCGGCCACTCTATACTCCTCAAGATCCACCGCTTCTTCCTCTTACATCCTACCGAGACTTCGGCCCATCTACCTATTCTACGATCTATGAATATCGTATTGACTGAGCTCGAGTTGAACTGCCGCGCCGACTTTGTCTCAGCCGGGATCAAGCTGTTCCCGCAGCTTGTCGAACTTTGGGGAACTCGGGATAGAGGGTTGCGCGAGCAAGTGCTCATCGCTCTGAAGACACTGCTGCCATACCTGACACACAAGGTTGCGGCTGAGAAAGACAAGGCCGGAGTAATCAGAGAAGCGATGAACAGCTTGATGGAAGCACTCCCAAGGGAAGCAAGCTCGAGATCGGGCATCCGTCCATTGGATTTCGGCGTATTGAGGCTTAAGGAGTACGTCCGGAACGTCAAGGCTGGAACATCTGATTGCTGGCAGCCATTCGAATCGATCACAATGTCGGTGAGGTCTTTCGCGATCGATAGATGGCGCTAAAGCCTTGTAGGCTGGGTTCGATTTCAGCCATGAGAGCGCCATGACTTGGGCTGTCCTCGAGCTGTATGCTGATGTTTGCTATCAGGCGAGTAAGAATATGATGAGGTTTTCGTCAACGATCTGATCATCGTGTGGCAGCTTTACCAGGGAGCCAGTACCCCGCCGTCAGCTACGCCGAACCGTACGAATACCGCCACCCCTACTCAGGACGGCCCAACAGCCAAACGACGAAAAGTTGGTGACGTCCTTGCAACACTCGTGTTGAGCATCAATGAAGGCCCTCACGAAGGACGAGTCATAGGACTGCAAGTTTTAAATGCTGTCATCCATCGATACTGGGCCGAGTTGCACTCCGAGGCGCAGATCGCTATCCGACAAGCCGTTGTGGATCTATTGAACGAGGATCATGTGGCGATCCAAAGCTGGGCCTTCCTGGACCTTGCTGCGATTGCCGTTACGCCTCAAGAGTCTTCCGAAGACCTGATCATCTCCAATGGTTCGCCAGCGTCTCCATCCCAGCAGAATGCGAGGCGGAAGACCGAAGAAAGCGATTGGTCCAAGGTCTGGGCCCACGGAGTTCGCAAGGCCTCGATCACACCCCTTTCACGCGCGGCTTGCCATACAGCACACGTCCTCCTGCAGTCCGGTAGGATACCAACAGCCTCTTGCGTTCAGGATGTCAGCACTCTCCTCCAGAATGTGGACATCCAAGGCCCGCCATACCCCTTCGATTCAGTTTGCGCGTTTCTCAAATCTGCTCTCCGCTTGACGCGTAGCGATCTACGACTATACGCGATGGACCTCGAGGATAAGCTGTTGTCGTGGCTTGCGAAGTGGGATGCTCTGGAAGGCTCACGAGGCAAAGGTCGCATGGATCCTCAAACTCCGGCGGATCTTCTCCTGCTCCTCAGTGAGAGCTGTCGGCTCCCCTCAATTTCCATGCATAGAAGCCCCGTCCTTGACTCCCTTCCCGATTGCGCGATAGTGGACCATGTACTGAGACAGGCGGAGACCCGATCGATCCGGGATTTCATCCTTTACGGCCGAATCCCTGACACTCGGCGCCCAGAAGACGAGAATATGCCATTGGCAAGCATGCCAAAGGCTGGCTCGAACAGAGATCTATACTTGCTGGAAGGTCCGCCACAACTCGCTACCCAGCTCCTATCTCGGAATTTACGGGATTTTTGTGTCGACTGGGGTGCCTCCGAACAACCCGCCGCTTCCCTGCCGGAGCGTGTCCGACGCAGCATCGATCTCGTCATCCTAGTACTCGCTTTCCAAGCTTGTCTGGAACTAGGCGGTATTCGACCCGATGACGACTGCAATCGAATGGCTCTAGACCTTCTAAAACGCATTCAACCCTGTCTTGCTGCCACGCCATACACCGTCTCCGGGCAAAACCTGATCTGGCAAGGCTTTGAGCCTCTCTGCTACACTCGTCATCGAGATTCCGAGATCTGGCCGATCTTGCTTCGACCTGATATACAGTCTGGGGTTCGGCAGGACATCCTACCGCCCAACCGATACGAGACTGCACCTGCCCGATACAGTGTCGACGCCGACCGCAAATCAGGGGACCATCTACAGTCCGTCATTTGGAGTGTCTCAGCCGTACGTCTTCGACATCTCGTCCTTCGTAATCTGACAAATCATGCACCCTAGACAGCTGCAGCCTTCAAAGAGGTCTTTGACATCTGCCGGACACTCCTCGAACACGGTAACCCGGCGATACCTCTCTTTGGCTCCCAAGCGACCGCCCCAAATATCCTCAATGATGACGATTTCGGTGAAATTCGAACAGCAGAAAGCGAAGTGATGCCGCAATCAAAAGAGGTTCTGGAGTGCCGACGGGCGACTACATCCCTTCTGGGCGGTCTCGCTCGGCTTCGACTTACAGGGGCGACCCTTTCCTCGCCTGTTCGCCAGCCGTTCAAAGATACTCAACTGATCAACGCGTTTCTATCGGCAGAAGGAGCTAGGTTTATACAGCTGGGGACAGTCGTCTGCTCGGCCATCAAAGACGGAACTCTCTATCTCAACGCTGAAGCTGTCGAGCTCATCTTGGCGTCCTTCGAGGAGATGCTGTCTTCCTACGCATACTCGCGTGACGAGGGGTTGCTCCGCCTTGCCCTATCCTTCATGACCTGCTCGATGCCATATTGGCTCGTTCCGGAGCTGTCTACCTCAGATCTTACCGACAGGGTTGTCTATCTCGCTAAATTCCTCGCCACGAAGGCTCTTCGTGATCAAGTGCCCTCGTGGCGCGTACGACTCGCCATACTGCTCTTCGCCGACGAATACCTCGACTATGATCCCTCCTTCTCCGCTTGGTCAAGTTTGCAAATGGACGACGCGACTGACGACGATGCATGGGGTCCGTTGGCAGTGACATCCGGCAGCCTTCTGGACCGCGATGGGCGCGTCCGCTTCCGCGCTGCAACCTCGACCGCCGGTCTATTCTACCTCCAAAGCATTCCGCCAGGGCAACACTATCCCTTCTACGAAGCTACGATGAATCGTCTCCCGCGTCAGCCTAAGCACTGGGACTCGTTCATCACGGATATTGTATGGAAGCTCAACTGCTGCGTGACGAGCGCTCAGCTTCGCGCGGCAACCATATATCATCTTTACGAAGTCCCTCTGTCGAGCTCGGACTTCAATCACCACTTGCAAATTGGTCTTGCGGCGGTGGCTCAACGTCTCGGTCTAGACGGGATATCCACCCTGTATCTGCCTTACGCGGCTCTTGTTGTTCGCAGTCAGCTTGGGGTGAATCAATCTCCCATGCGGGTCCCTTATCGAGTGTACGGCAGCTCTTCTCACAAGGCCTTCGCCGCAAGCCTCCTTGGCGGAGTTTCGCCGTCTATCCTCGCAGCGATCAACGGGGAAGCTCCCTGCAAGGACGGTAACAGAGCGGTCACCGGCGCTCGCGAGCTCTTCGCATCCCTATGCGAAGCTGCAAGTCTGCCACTGCAAGAGGTCGTCAAACGACACCTGCCTGCGACTTTGGCGCTTGTTTCTGCCAACCTCGTCGAAGACGCAACCTTCTCGCCCGACAAAGACTTATCGTCACCTTTGATCGATGCCCTCACAGCACTCCCAGGGATCACCGCCGAGGCTGATGTTGACCGCCTTGTACCTGGATCCATAGACCTCGCCGCCGCATATCTGTTTGGTCTCGTTGATCTCGAGGCCTCAGCATTGGAGATCGGCAAGCTCCTAGATACGAGAATCAAGAATGGAGAACCTGGTTCACTGTTCGTCGATCTCATGAGAAGTGACGTCTCATCTGCCGAATCTCCTCCCGCTCTTCATCCAAGCTTTCCAACTGGGACCATCATCAACGCATACGGTGCCCTGAGCACGATCGGGATTTCCATGTCCACTTCGAAGATGGTCTTCAACGCTCTAGCGAATCTATTCCATCGATTGAACGAGACATTTCTCGTCAGCGAACAGCGCCGGTATCTGCGCTCAATAGCCTTGGTAACGGCTACACACCAAGCAGAGTATCGTCAACCCGCCGTCCTCGAAATGTCTCTCCGGGAAGCCATCATGCTCCTGGACAGGCGGGACATCTGCGCTTTAGTGCTATCATTCGTCAAATGGGGTCTTCAGCAGATCCCAAAGCTGTCTCCTGCCATCGGCGATCTCGCCGATATCTTTATTCGCCTCGGTGCGGCATGGAACCGACTCAAGGGGCTCGACAATCCCGCTGCGGACGTTGCTGACGACATGGAGTCCTGGATCAGTCGTTCTGCCCTGTCTTGGCAGAACGACGAGGCGATGGTCCGAATCATTCCGGTTGTCCTCACATTGTGGCCATCACAGCTTGCTCAATACTTCAAGAGTTGCCCGGAACCCACTTTCGGCGATTTGTGCGATCTCGCTGCCTCCTCGAGGGTAGATGACGTATCGATCTTGATGAAGAGATTGGTCGGCAAATTGACGGAAGGGAACCTTCAAGCCAACGTGGTGGAGCTCCAGCAACGGGCCTTCTGGCACCTCAAGAAGGCGATCAATCCAGCCTCTTTCGACGAAGAGGGTCTGGTTGCTTTCCTGGACGTGCTCTACATCGCCAATGGCCAGGTCCACGCACCCAGCCTTGAAGCCATCAAGGGTCTCGTCAGCAATGTTCCTTACGACAGTCTCGTCACGGCACTCAAGAAGGAACCAGCAGTATTTCTACACGCTGTCGTCGTCAATTTGACAATACGCCTGACAGCGGCGGAGAGTTACGAGACAAGGGGTACCGCTCTCCTCGTTCTACAGCGCATTCTCCCCTTCGTTGGCGACATGCATGGCCGGAAGATCCTCTCCCCGGAAGCAGTCGACCTGATGTCACACCTCGTCCCCATCGACGTCCCATGGCACTCGCCGCGAAACCAGCAAGTCAACGCTTTGTCGGAGGATCAAAGTCTTGTGAAACTTTCCAGGGTCCTTTCCGCCTGGTCGACCTCACTCGCTGCACATCTGTGCGAATTGATCGCTGCCGAAGACCCATTCTATTACGCGATTACCCCTCTGCTTTCTGACGCCGCTTCCGCTTCAGATCTGCTTCCTTTCTTGGTGCAAGCATGCCTGTCCTGCGGCAGCGAGAAGTCGATCAAGGAGCGAGTCCGCCTATTATCCGATCACCTTTCATCGGTCCTTCAGTATTCTTCAGCCGGCATTGAGACTGTCCGAGCCATCCTCAAGATCATCCTCCATCTCCGGCATTTCCATCCGCCATATCGACCTGATCTGCTGGGCTACAACGCTTGGCTGAAGATCGATTTCCTCCTTCTTAGCGAGGCGGCCATCAAATGCGGGGCTTTCGCCACGGCATTGCTATTCTTAGAGTCTGCGGTACCTAGCGATAACCTCGATCTCTACAACTCTCGAGTCCAGAAAGTATGTGAATCTGTATCTCCTCGACCTCACTGATTGCGATTTCAGACTATGTATGCGATCTACAGCAACGTGGAGGACCCAGACGGCTTCTATGGAGTGAAGACTCACGATGTCGAAAGCGCGTTACACCGCCGCCTAGAGCATGAAGGTGATTACTGGAGGTCGATTGGCGTCCATGGCGCCATTGTCGAATCGACCCTTTCGAGTATCTCTGCTGCGCCTTCGATGACCTCTGCGGCCCGCGACTTCCACGAGCTGGGATTCAACCACATAGCAAATGCTGTTCTCAGGAACGCCGGGTCCGGCACATCCGCCGATCCGTTCGTGCTCGATCTCGCTTGGCGGACCGCCGACTGGGATTTGCCACTGAATGCAGATGCTGCGTCGACATCGCAAGGCCTGTTGTACTCAGCACTACGGACTGTCCATCGTGAGCGAGACCAGGATGCGGCCAGACTCGTCGCGCTCAACGCCGTCCGAGCCGAAGTCGGCCGCTTGCAGGGTCTGGGTATGGAGCGCATGGCGGAGATCAAGCAGACTACTGCGAATCTGCTCTGTTTGCGTGAGATCGTGCATTGGCTGTCACCTGAGGTGCAGATTGCTGTCAATGAGGGGGACTTTGCGGGCGATACTTTGCGCTCTTTCGCTGAACTCCGCCCGTCTCTCGAGTAAGTAAATCCTCATCATGCGACGCATTGCTGATGTTTGCCAGGTTTCGTCATGCAGAACGGCTATCGGCCACTCGACAATCACTCCTACGCGCCACCAGGGCTCGTGTAAGCCAGGATCTGCTTGGCGACCTCTCGAATCCGCTAATGGACGGGCTCGCCGCAATGGAGAAAGCGTGCTACCTTCGCTTGGGAGCCGCGGCTCGGCTAGACGGCGAGACACAAGCAGCCATGAACGCCATCACCGCTGTTCGCGGGCTTGAGCGGAACGGATCGAGAAGCGACACCGCGAATGACGAGTATAGCCATGTATTGTGGTCTCAGCGAGAGCATTCGCTCGCCATCCAACATGTCGAGGAAATGGTAGGGACGCTGCTGCGAAGTGGCAGTAAGGATCGTGGACGTCAGGCGGTTCTTCTCGCTCGCATCGTGCGTTGACATGCCCAATGCTGTTGCTGACTGCATCTAGGCCAATTGGACTTCCGAAGCGAAGCTTAGGTCAGCGCAAGAGATACAGACGAGCTTTCACGAAGCGTACACCATCTCAACAACCCACAAGATCTCGGCGACTGAGCAGGCTCGACTGTGTCATGACTACGCCACATTTGCCGATCATCGTCAAGCTGCGTTATCACGATCTCTTGAACTCGAACGGCTGTACACCTATGTCAGTCGGAAACAAGCGGAGCTCGAACAGTCCCCTGCCCCGCCACGTCCTGCTTCGAAAAGAAAGCGCGATAGCGCAAAGCAGGATGAGCAGACAGCGACGCAAAGAGAGCTCGAAGAGGATCAAAAAGCTATCGCTGAGCTGCTAAACGAGCAGACCATGTTTGTCAAGACGGCTCTGCGAATGTACGCCGCTGCCTTCATGCTTTCGGATGAGCACGACGATTCGACCACCCGGCTCTGCTCCCTATGGCTCCAGCATGACATCAATGAAGACATCAATAAGGGCGTTGTCGGCGCTCTAGATCGGGTCCCACCCCACAAATTTATCTTCCTAGGACCCCAACTTGCGGCTCGGCTCGATCGTCCCAAGAAGCCCACAGCTTTCAACACCGCTCTTAACGGCCTGATGCTTCGCATGAGTCGTCAACATCCATACCATATCCTCTTCCAGATCATCACTCTTGCCAGCGGTATGACTCTACCTAGCACTTCACGGCGATTGTCCGATTCCGGCGCAGAAGGACGGGGACCAGCTGCAGCTGGGATCCTAGCGACTCTAGCAGCGGACAATGGCAACCCTCTCGCTCGCACAGCCACCAAGCAAATGAAACTATTTGCTGAGGCTGCGACAACGTGGAGTCTGCACAAAGAGCCCAATCGAGAGGAAGCCGGTTGGTCTGATCGGAACGTGAATTTGCCCTCCGGATGCCCTGTAGCGTCCCTGCAGGGTATGAGTATTCCGGTAGCGACAGCTCCACCACCAGTTGATATCGTAACGAAGTACGCCGGTATACCGACCCTAGTCAGATACAAATCGCGGTACAGCGTGCTCGGCGGACTGCATCGACCAAAGAAGATGTACGCGGTCGACTCGCTGCAGAAAGTTCATTCGCAATTGGTGAGCCTAACCATCGCTTTCAAGACTGACATCTGGTAGTTCAAAGGCGATGATGAAGTCCGGCAGGACGCTGTCATGGAGCAAGTTTTCGAGATGTCCAATGCATTCCTCTCACGCGACCGCAAGACCAAAGTCCGGGATCTCCGCTTCCGCACATATGTCGTGATTCCCCTCACGCAGAAGACGGGTGTCCTGGAGTTCGTTGGAGATAGTCAAGGCATAGGCGAATGGCTCAAACCGGCGCATGCAAGGTCAGCGAAGTGTTTGCAGACGAGCTGACTTCTCAGATATGGTCAATCAAACGGCGACATCCGGTCCGACAAGTTCCGCAATACACTCAAGCCCATCCAGGAAAAGGACGAGAACTCGCGCGACCTGGTCCTGAAATACACCCAGATGATCCAGCAGTTCCATCCGGTCATGCGGCATTTCTTCACCGAGAAGCACAAGGATCCGATGGCGTGGTTTGCCATGAGACTGAACTATACTCGGAGTGTGGCCGTGGCTTCTATGGTGGGATGGGTGTTGGGAATCGGTGATCGCCATTGCTCCAACATCCTCATTGACACGATCACGGGTGAGCTCGTGCATATCGATTTCGGCATCGTCTTCGAGGAGGTACGCATACAGACTTGCCCTCCTCTCAAAGGCTGACCGTTTGGTTCAGGGAAGAAGACTGCGTATACCTGAAAAGGTCCCTTTCCGTCTGACCAGCGATATCGTCGATGGTTTGGGCATCACTGGCGTCGATGGCACCTTTCGGCGCTGTTCCGAGCACACTCTTCGAGTTTTGCGTGAATCTTCAGAGCTTATCATGACGGTCCTCGAGGTGTTCAAGCACGATCCACTCTACGCTTGGTATACATCACTTCGCCTTCTTCCTAGATCGAGCTCACTAGTTTCCCAGGACTGGTGATCCAGACAAGCTTCAGCGTGCTCAAGGTGGCGGAAGAGTCGACCTCGCTCAATCTGCGACGGTACAAGAGAAAGCCGATCGGGTGCTCTCGAGGATCCGCCAGAAGCTAAGGGATGATCTGAGCGTAGAGTACCGAGTGAACCAGCTTATTCAGGAGGCGAGGGACGTGGAGAGCCTTGCTAAGATTTTTGTTGGTCAGTAGATCGCAAGACCCACTAGTCTCAGCTGACGATTCGGGCAGGCTGGCAATCGTGGTTCTGATAGATACCGTGAGTTGTACCGTGCGATTGAGATGCTTCAGCACAGCTGATATCTGAGATAGCCATCATTGATTCCCCTCACAAAATTACCATGTCTGTATCTAAAGGTCCTTCCTGATCACCTATTGCCCCTTCCACATCAAAGCTTCATCGAACGGTTCATCTGCGCATCCTGCAGGTTTTCCAGATGTATTTACTACTACATGCTGCCGGTCTGCTTGTCACTCAATCCTTCGGAGAGATCGCATCCATCAGAAAGAACGGACATAGAATCATGAACTTGCTGCGTGATTGAACCTACTGCACTAGAATACAAACGGAGAGAGGCAAATGACCTAAGTCGAGTACCGCCGATATTACGTAACTCTCGAATTTCTATAACTTGAGGAAATTGGAAATTCCAAACCCCCCTCTTTGTACATCAAATCCAAACTCATCGAACCGAGGACGTGTACGAGGCATCATGTCCCGCACCAGAGCTCGCGCTCGGAAAGTCGCTGCAGCTGGTTCCAAATCCTCAAAAGCTGTCCCAAAAGCTGCCGGACCCTCCTCTGCCCCTTCTATTGACGATCTCGTTGGTGTGTCTGTAATTCCAGTCGTCCATCATCTAATCCATACGTCATGGGACGTAGAGGATGAACGATGAATGCTGATCTCTGATAGACAAGGCTCACACCCTCCTCGCCCAATCCGATTTCCCGCTCGCCATCAAATTCCTCACCCGTGCACTCTCGCTCGACCCCCGTCACCTCGAGGCGCGAGAGCTGCTAGGTGTGGCTGAGCTCGAGGGTGGAGATCCGGATGCCGGGCGAGCTGTACGTACTCCCTTTGTCATTCAAGCTGGAGCAAGCTGATGCTTGCCCACACAGAATCTGCTCCAGCTCTTCCCGCCCCACAAATTCGACCCACCAAGCGAGCCATCTCCATACCTCTACCTCGCACAAACCGCTGAAGATCCGAATGAAGCTCTGGGGTACTATTCAACCGCTACGGCTATGCTCGAGAAATCTATCGTAGCGCGGAAGAGCAAGGGCAAGGGACGGAAAATGGCTCCCGAGGAGGATGAGGAGGAGAGGAAGATGGCGGTGACGGCGTTGGTGGCTATGATCGAGATCTGGATGTCTGATCTTTGGTGCGTGCCTCTTATGTCCACAAACCTCCCAGATATTGCATTGACGGATATGATCAGCTTTGAGGAAGCAGCACCGAGCAATTGTGATGCCCTAATAGCCCGTGCATTAACGATATTGCCAGACGATCCGGAAGTCAAATTGTCGCTTGCTTCGATCAGGATGAGTCAGTCGAGGTTGGATGAAGCGAAGGCTGTCGTGGTTGGACTGTATGAGGAGATTCAGGGGAAGGAGCCTTGTGCGTTTCGCCCATCTCTCCCCTGAAGCTCAGACTGACGGGTAGTCATGCTTCTGTGGTATCTTGTAACGTCCTACCCTTGTCTGAGTAGTTGATGATACCCTACCCGCCCTTCCCGCTCGACTCGACCTCACTCGCCTCCTCCTGGAATTCTCACTCCACCTCCCCGCTCTCGACGTCCTCTCCACCATCCGAGAAGAAGACTCCCTCCAAGTCGAGGGAGCATACCTCGAGGGCTGGGCTCTGTGTCTACGGGCTGAAGCACTGGGGACAAATCCATCCCAGTCCCGAGATGCGAACGAGGAAGAGGCGGAGATGATACCGCAGGAATGCTACGAGGAAGCAATGAGAGCGCTACTTGAATGTGCGAGGTTGTTTGCGGAGCAAGATTATCCGGATGAAGGGATTGGGGCGCATGTCAAGGAGCTGTTGGAGGGGTTGGAGCGGAAGGGGGTGAAGCCTGCGGAGGGTGAAGAAGGGGAGGGGGAGGATGGGGAAGAGAACGGCATGGGAAACGCGGCTGGGGACGGCGAGGAGTGGGAGGATGTGGATGCTGGGGATGTGGATGTGGATGGGGATGGGGAT
>JAABUY010000472.1_pt1 | contig 69827 bp, 72 predicted proteins | sample 5560271 | NCBI WGS metagenome assembly JAABUY01 (sample SAMN10711886, study PRJNA513374) | rock metagenome | isolation source: Antarctica rocks | place: Antarctica: Victoria Land, University Valley | reverse complement strand
CCACCCCCCCCGGCGCAGGCGCCACGCTCCCGTCCCCGAGCGGCGGGAACACCGCGCACGACACGTAGTCACCAATCACGAAGCGCGCGTCTTGGAGCGTCTTGTCCGCGTCGCCGCCCAGCTCGCCGCCCGCCACCGCACCTGGGCCGCCATTCGCAGTCGCGTCATCATCCCCGTCCCCGTCCCCCGTCGTCGTCGTCGTCGTCGTCGTCGTCGTCGTAGTCGGAGGAAGAGGAACAGGCGGGGATAAAACGCCCGGCCCGCCGGCGCCCACGACGACGCTGCCGAGCTCCTTGTTCAGATAGCGGCCGGGGCCCGGGCGGCCGACGTCGCGGGTGTCCGGGAAGATGAGCCGGTACGCGAGACGGGTGCCGATGACGGGGGTGGGGAGGAGGGAGGGGAGGGCGGAGACGAGGAGGTGGGTTAGTTCGCGGAGGGTGCAGGTCGGCCAGGTGTAGATTTGCAGGTGGGGCGGGAGGGGCGTGGTGGTTGTTGTGGTGGGGAATTCGTCGAGGCTGGGGGTGCGGGGGAGGTTGGGGGTTAATTGATGGGGGATTGGAAGGGTTTTGGGTTGGCGAGGTGGGGAGGGGAGGGGAGGGGAGGGGAGGGCGGTGGGTTCTTACCGGTGGAATGAGCCGGTTCGGTAGAAGAGCTTTAGGTGGAAGGGGGTGGTGGTTTGGCGGTCAATTTTGCCGCCGGGGCCGGTTTGTAGGGCCATTGGCTCAGTCTAGGCTGCGGAGAAGTGGCATGGGCTTTTGGGATGTTATAGATCCAGTTGGTTGATGTTTTCGTCCGCGATGTGGTTTTCTGTGAGCAGAAAGTCGCGAGCTCTATCAGTAGGATGGCCCGTGCACTTAGTGAAAGTAACGACGCTAAGCCCTGCGAGCAACCAGCTATTGTACATCTGTTTGGTTCAGACACTCCTGGGACATCATAACTACCGATTTGCCTACCGCTGTAGAGCAGTCAATATGGACTTCAAGGCCCTCATGTCCGCCGAAATCTCCAAAACCCAACCCGCCTCCTCCTCCACCGCCTCCACAGCGCCGACCAAGTACCTCAAGCGCGCCGACCTCGAAGCCCAGCGCCGCCAAACCTACCAGCAAGAACAGCGCGCCATCCAAGCCGACAAAGTCTCCAAAGCGCTCAAGAAACGCAAACACGAAGAAGACGAAGCCGAGCGGACCCGCGAACGAGACGAGAAGCGCCGCCGACTCGCCGAGGAATCGCGGCGGCGCCGCGAGGACGACGAGGAGAAGCAGGAGCGCGCGCGGCGGAAACGCCTCGGTCTGCCGGACCTGCCAGCGAAGAGCGAGACCGCGACGGAAGGCACGACGCCGCCGGCAGACGGCGACGAGGACGTGGCGGCCGACGAGCTGGTGCGCAGACTGCGGGCGATGGGCGAGCCGACGCGGCTGTTCGGCGAGAGCCACCGGCAGACGCAGCGGCGCCACCGACGCCTGATGGAGCGGGCGGCGGCGGCCCCGCTGGCGGTGCTGACGACGGGCCCGATCCCCACGACGCTGGCGCTGGTGCCGGAGGCGGAGATGAAGGTCGCCGCTGGCACGGTGCCTGCCGACGGGGAGGGGAGGCGGTTTCTGTTCCGGCAGCTGGCGTCGTACTTTACGATGGTGCTGACGGAGTGGGGGACAGCGTTGGCGCAGCGGCCGGAGAGCGTCAAGGGGAGTTTTCAGGGCAAGGCGGCGTATAATGCGATGGTGCAGTCGCGGGAGAACATGCGGCCGCTGTTCAAGAAGTTTGAGAAGGGGGAGCTGGAGGAGGGGATTTTGGGGCCGGTGGTGGAGATTGTGAGGGCGGCGCAGGAGAGGCGGTATGTGGATGCTAATGATGGGTATTTGACGCTGAGTATTGGGAAAGCGTGAGTAGATTCTTCGAATGTGGTTTCTTGTGCTACGGGCTCGCGACTGATGGGGTTATGTAGGGCTTGGCCAATCGGAGTGACTATGGTTGGGATTCACGAACGGTCGGCGCGGGAGAAATTGCATGAGAGCGACAAGGGCCAAGCACACATCATGAGCGACGAGGTGACGCGGAAGTTCCTGCAGAGTATCAAGCGGTGCTTGAGCTTTGCGCAGACCAGATGGCCGCCAGATGATCAGCTGCAGCTCATGGGCTGAGATGGGAGATATGGCACTGTGGTTTGTATGAAAGTCTATTGAGATGGCTATAACATCGATCAAGATGGCGGTCCATGAGCCTCTAAGTACTTGATAACATCAAGAAAGATATATAAGCCAGAACGATTCAGCAAAGTCCAACTCCTTATCAGGTCTTGACTCTGACATGCCCCAAATCTATTCGAACCACTTCTTCCCCCCGTCTAGGTATATTTAATTCGTTCCATCATTAGGGAGTCGACACTTGACCCACACTTCGAAAATTGCCCTTTTGGTCCCCTGCGATTGAAGCCACGGGTGAGACTTCTCATGCACCAGCTGCTCCGTCGTTGAGTCTTGATCGCGCCATGATCCTTCCCGCAGCGTATACACAGCCCCCGAACGCGAAGCGTACGAGTGAGTCTCCTGTCAAACTGCCAGTGATGAAGACATCCCGAGCAACCTCCGTGGATGCTTCAGCTTTGGCTCTTAGCGTCTTCGCCGATATCGAATTGGAATCAATATTTTCAATCTGCGTCTTGGTCTTCAAGTCGGAATTGCGAAGTACCTCGGTTCGCAGATCGCTATCGAGGTATCTTAGAGATCCTCGACGCCCAATGGCATAGCGCAAACCGCTAACTTGGCGGGTGATGATCCTTCCATTTTCGAGTTGAAGGGAAACAGATGCGTTGCTATCATCGACGGATACTCCACATATAAACGTATTGGGAAATCCTTCGTATACGGCTTTCCAGTCTCTTTGACTGAAGAAGGGGTTAGATTTCCTCCGACCCAGTGGAGACATGGCTGCTTTCAGACCCCCACTATTTAGTGCTGCAAGCTTCATCCTTCGGTAGACGCCAGCGTACTCGGGGTAAGCTTGTTGGTGGCATGCTCGTAGTGGGGAGGGTCGCAGATCAGGAGCCCATCTGAAAATGTGAATTATTTTCTGAGAAGGAGGGGTGGATAGTATTATATCTGCAGCCGTGAAACCGGATCCCACCACCAGTAGCGGAGGGGCTTCGGAGGACAATTGAGGTGGGATAGCGAGTAACGGCTGAAGCAGAGGGCGTGGGGCGATTAGCTGTGAGAAGACGCCAGACGCCAATACTAAATGCTTGCAGTGAATGTTATGGGAATAGATATGAAAGCCATCTGATGTTCTTGAAATAGCCTCAACGTCGACGCCCCTATACACTGATCCCTCGATGCCAACTTGTCTTGGGTATGTCGCATAATAGTCCGCCACGGCTCTGCGGGTAGGTCTTGTGAAGGGTGCCAGAGGTTTCCCGGTCGTTGTGCGATGATGGTCAGCAAAGGTGTAGCCCGGCAACGAGAACATCTCCGCATAGCTGAGTGACCCAATGTCCCAACTAGCAGCTACTGGGTTGCTCGTCCATTGTCCGCCTGCACGGCTAGTGTCACCCAGCACAACATGTGGTACGGCCTTTGCTGGGTTGTATCTCCATTGGACGCATGGGCGAAGCTCGTAACCGGTATCTGCCAACGGTCGCAAAAGAGCGTCGAGGAGGACATTAACTGGAAGTGATTGTGTCGAGTAGGACAATCGAGATGCAGCAAAATGCTCGGTGAGATAGCTTATGTCGATATCGAGCAAATTCGGACTTCTTTCTAGCTTGTCGTGTAGTATCGGATCGGGATGAGGGGTGGTGGGGTCATAGTATGGAATGTTGCCATGAAGGATATAAGAAAGAATGAGCGCAGAGGGTCCATTGCCAACTATTACGGTATCGGTAAAGGGCGGTAAGATTTGCTCTGGAGCCATTGAAGCTCAAGAGGTTAGTCTATATACAAGGCATATCGAAGCTTCAAGGAGACGGGTTACAAGACGTTTATGAGGGAGTGTTTCCGGTCAGTGTCTTTGTAATTCATTGCTATGATTAGTAATTATGAAAGCTAAAGGTGGATTACCTAATGCATCGGCCCTACCGAGCCGTAAGTCCGAAGACGTCGCCGTAAGATCATCAATACTGTAATCGACTTGGTAGAAAACCAGTCTTTGATGAGCAAAGGCGTAAGGGATGGCATTTGGACAGTCTCGGAACATCCACTCCTTCCGTGTAGTCTGCCCTGGATGGAAAGTCTATCTACAAGCCGTGCTGCGACGGTCTTCGTTGGCTCAACCAGCATCAAGGTCGATACCCAGTTCCGACGACGGATGCGTCATCCTGCTACTCAGGTCCACAGCGCCATCATGGGAAACAATCAGGGAATTATAATATATTAGAGGTGCCCCCGTCTGACAACGTTGGGTGACTAATATGTACAGTCCGAAACGGCCGCTATGGCCACTCGTTATCCCGCAATAAGGACCCACAACAGAAAGAAGATCTGGGTGGATGTTAGCGGACTTCGTATTTTGGAGCATACCGACGAAGCATACCATCAACACTCCAAACATCTTCGCCACCAGCCATCGGTTGCCGGACACCCGTGACCAGTACTTCATCAACTCTCGTTGCGCACCCTGCACGTTGTCCACCACGTCTTCCGTGTTGGCGTCAATCCGTTGGATCATTTCACTGCTCACTCTCAGCATTTCATCAGACATGCCCTAGGGTACGATGTCCATACCTTTGCTCAGAGACCATGCTGGCGAGTTGGCCGAATATACTACCTAGTTCGCTGATTGTACGCTCGATAGCCTCAATGGCCTCCCCTCGAGCATGAATGTAAGTATTTGTCGGTTGTGCCTCCTCCATCATGAGTAATTGCTGGTCAGACTGTGGACCACTCCGCGCCAGTGCCGAGGAATAAGCGGGGTCCAGGGAGAGGAGGTCTGGATTTTGGTTGTTCTGCTGATCAGGTTGGGGTGTCCGACTCTTGAGGGGTGTGTTGTATAGTGGCGATGCGGATTGTTGCTGGTCCAGAGATGGTTGCGAGTGTGACGAGACGGAGGAGACGAAGTTTTCTGTTCTTGACCGAGATGCTTGAATGTTCTTCGTGCGGACCTCGAGGACGTCCTTGAAGTTCACCGAGACATCCGCCAGTTTGCCCTGAAGCAGGACCACGACCTTGCATTTTGTTAATGACTTGAACGTTCACAGGATGATGAGGTACACACATTCTTGTTATGTTCACCCTCCTGATCTCCACCACTACTCCGCGATTGAGGATGCTGCGACCGTGATAGTGATTGTAGGGCGGATATTTGCGAATTCAGAGATGAAAGGTCTTGTTTTATTATGTATGTTAATTCTGCAATCTCTACCGGTCGATCGTCGAATAGTGTCTTCCGTTTCGCCACTAGAGAGTGATATTCAGTCAGCACTCCTCCGGAAACGCAACTCTTACTCCGAAGTGCAGTGTAATTGCGCCGCAGTATACAGGGAGGGAGATTGCTGAAGCATCTCCTATCTCCATCCTATAGCCCCGCCACATGCGATCTCACGTACGCTGCGCCAGTCTTTCCAGCTTTGCCATGGTCCCTGTTATGCCTCGTCCTATCTCTGCCGCCCTCCGAGCGAACTCGGATCTCGCACCTCTTCTTGCACCTTTCGGTTCTCCATTAGGCGATCCTGATCCATCCCGCCTTTGTTTTTCCGATAATAACGACTGCCGCTGTCCACCTACTTTTCCAATCGCCTGCCGTTTCTCGATATGCGCCAGAATTGAGCGGAACTCGTTGGTACGATCCTGTATCGATGTCGTAGTCATAATAGAATGTGAGGAAATCCAACGCACTCTAAGGAGCGTTCACTCCAGCGCAAGTCGGTGGGTAGGTGTCTCGAGGTCCACCAAATCTCAGGGGCGTCTGTGAGAGGTTGGGATGCAAATTTCTGTGTGCAGACGTTGTTTAAGGGCGCACAGGAGCGAATCTCTGATGTTGGAAGGCCCGGAGCTTGCAACAAGCTCCTTCGTAGCCTCTTTCGAAGGTGATGTCGGTGGGCCTGGGCCTTGATATACTTGTGAAGAGGTCGATTGGTTGTATGAATGTCCCGTTAATTTCGATGACGCAGGCTCTGATGAAGCGAATCGTGGCGGGCTTGTTCGGTCTGTACTTGTGGTTATCGTTCGGATCTGGATGGCTGATTTACCTTGTGATGGCCGATATTGTATCGATGTCGTTGGAAAATTTACTCCTTTGATATCTTACCTGGTCATAACTAACGTTATACAGTACCGAAATAAGTTAGGAGCAGCGAACGTTAGTGGCCTTGTTCCTTGCCTTATTGAGATCCATCTAAACTGTTTTCGCTTTAGCGCAAAATGAAAGAACGTGGCCTGTTTTAGGTAGCTTAGGTAAGGTAGTTCATGCTTGAAGCGGGCGCAGCCGTAAATTATACCTGGTAGTTAGTGTTCTGCTATGCTCTGCACCTGCACAGTACAGCAACACCGCGACTCCTCCTTTCCTTCTTTCCTTCGTCGATGGTGTCTTTGGACTTCTTGCGTGTATTTGTATTGCCACTTAAATCTCAATTCATCTGATGCCATGGCATATTCACATGGAAATATATTCGACTAAACGTCCATGACATTACCGAGTACGACCCCGGCCAAGGTGCCCTACGCGGTGGACGAAGGGCTCAGGGCCGCATACGACATTTGCACATCATCACAGAAACTGTTCATTTGTGCTTGGCCAACGGAGTTATAAGTATATCAGTCTTACTGGCTTCGTACATCGAGTACGCCGTGTTTGTGCTCCTTTGATCCGCATCATATTGAGGTCTTCGCAAGGCTCATTTGGCCCCAGCACCACCCCGCCGTAAGAGGTACCTCGATATAACTGCTGTACATGGGAAGGTGGATTTGCAGTGGAAGCAGACACCAGTTGTGAGATATCCGTTGGACAATAACTCCCTCTGCTAGTATGAACCCACCTACGTCGTTCAAGACAAACGTCAACCGCGCCAAAACGAAGAGATGGGTCGAAGCAAAATCGTACTCCTATGATGGCGACGATTGGGGTGACGCAGACGACTATGATGAGTATAATGGGTACGATGAGGCGACTCCACCAGCGAGGCCTACCGGACTCAGACAGCCAGGACAAGCTGTCGCTTCTCCGTCTTCTATCAATCAGGGTGCCAACGCGGACAGTGAAGGAGGACGAGACTACAGAAGAAGAGACTATGGCGACTTGTCGGCGCATTCGACGATGTTGAGGGAACAAGATGGCACAAGAAGCGCCACCAATCCTGTCTCGCGCGACAGGGTCAATTCGTTCGATCGTAACGACGAAAGGCGTGCGTTTTCTGCAGGTGGAATGTCAAGCAGCTACGGCACGGGACACGCCACCGCAGACCCCGCTACCATCATGCAAAGTGACCGTGCTGAGCACCAACCCTCAACTCGATTCTCTCAGATGGGGCTCGGGGTTCCGCCTGGGAGCATGTCAGCCGTGGATAGTCAGTGGCATCAGTCAGCAAGGCATGGAAGCTCCGTAGCTGCACCGCTTCAAGTCCAGACACACTTTCCAACCTATAGTGATCGGCCGGCCACTGACCAGGTAATCTCGCCCGTCACTGTCTCCCAGACGCCCATGCATCACGAGCCATCGCGGCAGCAGAACAGCGGGAGTAGGACTCACTCTATGACAAGCAATACGCCGTCAATGGACTTGCTGCATCGTCGGGATTTCTCGCCCTCTGCACTACCTCCACCTCTGCATCCGCGTGCGTCTCCTGCGCCTCACAGCGCGAACGATGAATCACCAGTCTTAAACTTTCCGCCGCGGAAGAGCAGCCTCGGTCAGCAAAGTTCGCCATATACCCCGGACTCGGTTTTAAAACCACAGGGTCCTAATTTCTCTTATGAGGGGTCAAGCTCTGCTAGAGTAGCACAGGGTGAGGCTGTTCCCTCATTTAGGGACAGAGCAGGGAGCAACACTGCGAAACCCCTTCCATTCGTCCGGCCCGCCGACATCTATAAGCGGATGGAGGAGGAGCGCGAGAAAGCACGCCGATCACAAGATTCTGGACGACCAAGCATGGATTCAATCACAAACAGACCTGCTGGAGAGGCTTCTAGGTCAGCTACCGAGTCGGCGAAGGATGTCTCGCCATCCGATAATCAACGCAAAAGGATCCCGCGGAGTGCAAGTATGGAGATTAATGATGGTGATGATTTCATTAGAAGACCGAAACCGGGGTTGGACCCTGTGGCTGAGAGAAAAAGTGAATACGGGCTCGAAGGTTTTCAAGAGAATGTGCAACCCCTTACCACAGGAGATTCCTCTCCACCGTCAGGACCAATCGAAGGTCTACCCGGTGATCGTGTCCTGCAGCCTAACAATATCTCAACATATCAGGATCGCCCTGTTCTTCCGAGCGTTCTTAGGGTGTCAGGCTTTGGTGTTGACTTCATCAAAGATACTACTCATCTAAGAGACAGCTTTACCCCTGACAGAGACGGTTTAAAACCTGCCAGTGAGGCCGTTTTTAACGCTCAGCATCTATCCTCAAATGGCCGCAGTGAAACAGAGCAATTATTGCAGCATCAACCTTCACTTGGCTTCCGCTCAGTCGTCAACCAGGCTTTTGACAGACCCGAGGACCGTTCTGTACCTCCGACACCCTCGTCTACGGGTGGGAGTGGTGTGGCAAGGACGAACAGCGAGAGCACTACTGGAGTTAGTCCCATAATGAGCAGGGTCCCAAGCGCAGCTACCGCGGAAGCAAAAGCTCGAGCTACTGGAGCCAGGGATGTGGCTGCCCCACCCATTGCCGAAGAAGCCGGCGAGACATCATTAACACCCACCTCTTCCGAACCTTTAGGTAATCCGAAGCAACTTCCCCAAACACTGCCACCTTCGCACCCAGCACAACTCGATTGTGCAGAGACTTTACCTCCAGCCTTTAAGCCTGGCCATCGGAGAGATCTGAGCACTCCAAGTCCCGGAAACAGTCCTGCAAGGTCTCCGGCAGTAGAGGCCATCCATGGTTTGCCTGTTGCAGAACAAGTGGAAATGGCGAGCGCTACACCAATCGATGCCAGACATGTCGGTAGCGTTGACTGGCCACGAGCATCTGACACGAATCGAAGCAGTAGGATCGACTATACCACGCGGGAAGCAGACACCGCCTCATCAGTTAATGCTAGCTCTATCGAGGGTACTTCCGATGTGGCAAATGTTGTTAGCGAGGCACAGAATTCTTTCTTGGAGTCTCGGTGGAGCAACACATTGGGCGTCCAGAGTCAATCAAGACCAGATTCCCCAATTGCCAGAAACGAGTCACCTACCAAAGGCAAAGTTCGAAACTTGGCTGACAAATTTGAGGCTGAAGGCAGTAGTAGACGTGGCTCAGCAACCTCATCACCTTCAAAAGCTGGCTCGTCGAGCAGCATAGTACGAAATGGCGGAGATCTGACACCGCCGCGGCCATTGGCTGATCGGACAGCAAGCTTCAGGCCAAAGTTACCTGGAGCATGGGAATCATATGCCACCACCCGCGAAATGTCAACCCCTGGAAGGGAGCTCACTGACTCTGGCGAGCGTCTGAAGAAGCCAATCAATAAGACCGAGGATACCGTGGAGCCTGTTGTATCCGCCACAACTCCCACCAACACTCAAGATTCCGATCAACATCCCGAAAATGAAGACCTCGATATTACACCGACTACGGTCAAACGAACACTGTCCATGGCACAAGCGGAATCCCCACCGGGTCCATTCACTGCAGCAGCAGCAGCCGGAAGTGCGCTGGCTGGGGCAATTGCTGCAGCTGTAGGCCTAGAACACAATGACTCCCAATCCAACACTGACTTCGATGCAAAAGAAGGACCTGATCATACTTCCAACCCGGAGGAGTTCGGCGCCGCACGAGGCAGGAGCATGTCTGGTGACACTGGTGTGCCGCCTCTCGAGAGTGCAGACACGCCACTTTCAAATGAGCGGCATGATTCCGTTTCTACAGTATCCAGCGCCTCGCAAACACCATCACTGAGGGACCCGTCTCCTATAGAGCATGAGCGATTACAGACACCAATTAATCTTTCACCGATAGTCCCGCGGGAACAGAACGTTGCAGAACCTGCGTACACTTACGAGCGTCCTGTGCGCCCGCAGATGCTACCTACTTTGAGTACAGAGTTTGGTCCTCAAGACTCTGAAAGTGATCGATTAAGGAAAGAGATTGTGAGGAGTCTTAGCCCTAGGACGTCTAGAGCCGTGAGCGGAACCAAGCCTACTACAATCATGCCGGACACCGATGAACAAGATTCGTTGGCAGAGCCAACATCAATGGGTCAGTTTCGTGAGAGCACTGTCCTTCCTCAAGAGTATGAGAGCTATTGGAACGGTACCAGTGACGAAGAAGAAGTACTTGACCAGAGTCCCGATGATCGCGATAAAGCTCAGCAAATAGAGAACCATGAAGCTTCTTCAGGTCGTCAGGATCAGCTTGCTTCGCTGCCTCGGAAATTTTCCTGGGAGCAAGAATCACAGGAAGGTTTAATCTCAGAGCCAGCTCCTGCGGAGTACGCCCACCAACAAGGGGACCCACAAGTATCCAGTGATTCTCCTGCAGTCGCATTTCCTTTTTCCGCACACGCACGTTTTGAGCAACTACCGAACCGTCCTATAGATGAGCATGACAGCACCACCAAGGCTCCGCCAGGATCATTCAGAGATTTTGTCAAGGCAGATGTCAATGAACAGCAGGAACGTACAGAGGAGGATCATGCTACTTCCGAGGATGTGCCATCTGACAGAGGGGCCACACTTGTCCCAGCTTTTGTCAACAATACTTTCGTTGATAAGGCCACGGCCGACCCTTCCAGCATTGAGAGTCCCAAACACGATAACGTGCCTCAATACGGCGGTGGACTTGACGCCGGGAGGCCTTCTCTAGATAAACATCATGGATCCGGATCTCACCGTCCATCCCTTGTGACTTCGGGCTTAGGGTATCATACTTCTGAGCCTCCTAGTGACCGAAGTGGACAGCTTGGAGCTCCGGATGCTCTCCCGCCCAGTGTTGTCGAATCTGGTGGGACTTCAGGACTTTTACCATCACCAGTCCCAGCTCCTCAGCCCAGACTCGTCACCTTTAGAGAAATACTCAATCTTAAATCCCCTGCCGAGCGCATTCTAGCTTGCAACAACGCCCGAGAGCAATTCTCTAACATGGACACCGGACTTAATCACTGGATCACCACAACTATCGATGCGCTTCCAGCGCATGCAGACTTACTTTCCACAGGAGGAAGGTTTGATCAAGCATCAGGTCATCAGCCATCGCCTTCCCGTGGTAAGCTTCCGAGGACGAGTCCGACAAGCGCCACAAACCAGCAACCTTACTATCAACAATACCTCAACGCTAGTTCACAGCCTACGGGTACAAGTTCGGGTTCAACGCTTCCCACCCCATCTGCTAGTGGGTCGCAAGGATTTTCTCCTTCTGGGCCCAGCGGAGGCGCCAGAATGGCCAGCCAGCAAGTACAAGCGAAGGGAAAAGACCTACTCCACTCGGCAGGAGTCCTCGGTAGAAAAGCGAATCATACTACTAAAGGCCTTTTCTCGAAAGGCAAGAGCAAGTTCAGGGGGAGCGGCTCTGTCGATAAGGTAGATTATTGATTTCATTGTATTTGCAGAAAGCCTCGCTATCCTGAACCATGTCACAAGCCTATCTGAGTGTGTTCCCTATGTCGAAAATTTGTGAGCACGCGCCTGGAGTTTCCTAATGTATTCTCTATCGACGCGCCTTCGTGGATTCAGCTGCATGTAACTGTACGAGTAGGAAAGAAATGCCAAGATCTCAATTGTTAACCCCCTATTCGCTCTTCATGAGGAAGTCCTCAACTACCTACCTTACCTTAGCCATTTACCAGGTGATTGATGTGTGTGAGTGAGATTAGGATGTGCCACGAAGCGCCCCGGAAAAGTCACAGCCACAGCCACAACTCGATGCAGCGCCACCCCCTTACTTCGATCGTGAACGCGAATCTAGATCAGCTAAGAGCCTATCCATCAGAAGCCGCCCATTGACGATGTTCGAAGATCCGTACCGTAAGAGGCCCTTTTCTACCGTTCTGCCCGAGCGACCGGCCTCGTATGCGGCTTACAATGAGTTCGACCTTCCACCATCAACACCACCAGGCCGCGAGTTTCGTCGACTTGGTGTCCTTCCATCTCCAACTGTGGACGCGACTCCTATGAGGTACAATGATGCGACAGATGCTACTGGCGACAACGTTTCTCAGAAGGCTCTCCGAAGGGATGACTCCACCCCGACAATCGAGGACGCTGCTCGTCTGGACATGCTTACACCACCTGCACTCGGCGATAACGGCGCTGAACACAGCTCGTCACGATCTTCGCCGGTCCAAGCTAATCCTGCAATAATTGGTGATGTGCCCGTTTATCTAAAGACGTCAGCGTCGTCCCAGGTTTCCACTCTGAGCTCAAAGAATGCAGCCGAAGGAACGACTCTAGAAGAAGAACTGGAAACGCCGAAGCAATCCAGATTCCTCGAACCCATAGAGCGTCCCAGCGCGTTCAATCCGACTCCGCCAGTAGCCGAAACTGCGCAAGGGACGTTACCGGAAGCCAATGAACATCGGCGACAGTCGGAGCTTCAGAACCAGCCTTCTTCTTTAGATGTTCACAGTGGAATCTACCAGACTTCCAATACTTCCGCTGTCAATTCTTCCAGGGTAGCCGAACAGCAAGTAGGAATGACAGATAAGGCTTTCCGTCCAAGTGTCGACAACGATATATATACTAGTATTCCTCTGCAGGCCAAGCCACTACCGCCAGCAGGTAATGGGCAAGAGGGGCCACCGTATGGTACAGATGCTGAAGCAGCTGTCTTTAATCCTGCTGCGCTGGTTGCACCTTTCCCTCAAGGGTCACGAAATCTATCTGGGACTTCTAATTCTGGTATATCAATGCCTGAGCGACTGACTCAGTTACAAGTCGAACAACCAGAGTACCGAGCAGAACGTGACGTCTCTCCTTTGCCTGTCGTAGCAGGTCCAGCTGCCGTAGGTGTCGCTGAGAATACATCCTTTGCCAACGGCACGGACTCAAGGATGGACTTCTCCCACAAATTCCTTCCGTACGACAGATTACAATCTTCAACCAACGGGGCCCGACCCGGCGGGAGGGTTCGTTCAGATAGTCTAAAGTCTCGATCACCCAGCGTATCACCTGAAAGGCAATCTGAAGCTGTCGATCAAGAACTTGACATACCACAACTGAACGGAACGCCACGGACCCAGGAACGAGAGCCCCAGATTCAATACCAATCTTCCAATCAAGGCCGGTCTCGACCGTTCTCCTTCGTTCAATACAGTGCACATGAACCACCGGTACCGTCTCAGGGTCAAGTACTGCGAGGAGGGCAATGGGAGCCAGGCTATAACAGCCGCCACGATCCACATCTGGATGGAAACTCCTCATTCAATATACGCCCGGAATGGCCGACCCAGAGACAACCGTCAAGCCAGCACGAGATATACAGAGCCTCGCGAGACGAGAAGTTACGGCACAGCTCTACTGTACCTTATCGGCATCAGCCCTCTATGTCAGGATCCTCGTATGACACCAACATCCTTGAGCATCCCGCATATCGACAGGGCCAGCAATCAGTTGGCCAAGACCTTCCGTCAAACTTTTACCCAGCAGAAACCCGACGCGAAGAGGGTATCCTTCCGAGACACCAGAGCACTGAGTATCAGCTCACCGGCATCGGGCCCCCACAAGCCGAGCGACATCCCCAAAAGCGTAGAAGTAGTTCCAGGAGTTCTGTCTTCTTCAGGGGTCTCAGCCGTCGTAGCTCTTCTCGGACCGATGTTCCTAAGATGCCGTCTGTAGGTGGGCGCACAACATCAGACACACCGGATGGCTCAAACCAGATCTTCAAGAGGGTTTCTAAGAGGACCAGTGTGTTTCGATCTTTCACCCAACGTCGTGGCAGTGAGAGCGGTCAAAGTAGTGATAGCGTTGTTGCTCAGCCTCCTGGGTCGAGGACGGATCTCTTGCAACAGTCAGGGCCAATAACTCCACAGCCCCTTCAGGAAACTCTCCACAGTGAGCCCAATCCTAAGGGAAGTCAAGGTAATTCGTTGCGGCAGAAATTGCGAAGACGCTCTACGCCTGGCGGCGTGGAGCCCGAAGATGGGAAGAAGAAACGGTTCTCCTTGCGGGTTAGTTGATAGGTCTTCCTCTGGCCTGGACATACTCTAACCTCTGCTCAGAATATCCTCGCCCGATTCAGTTCCCCGAAACGCTCACCCAGCGCATCACCAGCTCCGCATGCCCAAATCTCCCCGCCTCTCCCGCCACCCCAGAGACCCACTCTCCAACCACAACAGTCAAGTGCGTACTTTGCGCAATCCACCCAAAGCCAACCATATCTGCCACCGCCAGATCGTCCTATCCCGCGGACCCAGGACCCGGGTCGACCTGCCCCACTTGGTGGCTATTATGCTCCAGAGATCCGCGTCCGACCGAAGAATGGCTTTGTGGGCGGGCGGCGACTGTCTGAACAACAAGTCGAAGAGGCTAGGCATCGGTTCGAGAGCCAGTCCGGATTTCAAGGGCCTTATCACGGCTCCAGCGCAAACTCCAGGACGCCCGATATGCGATATCAAGATATGTCCGCCACCGCCGGACCGAGCGCCGCACCGTACACCACACCGTACGCCACTGCAGACCTTCCAGGCCAGTACAGTAACTACGGAGGTAGTCACAGCATCACAGGAACCCAGCAACCTCCCCAACCACCATCCCAATACACCCAATACCCGCCCCACGACCAATGGAGTGGCCAACCAGCATACCCCGCCTCGCGACCATTCGAACCTCCCGACCACCAAGTCTCCCCACAAGTCTCGCGCCCAGACCTCCAATCCCAATACAACACCCCCCCGCCCGACTGGCCCTCCTCCTCAAACCCCACCCCACAGCCCACAGCTACCGCACCGTCCTCCCGCCCCTACACGCACAACTTCTCCCGTCACCACCGCGTCGACTCCCCGCACCGCAGCAGCCGCGACGACTCGCCCCAGCCTCGACCCGCGGTTGCCCCGGCGGCCCCCCGCAGCAGCACGCCTCGCACCAATCCCGCACCCCCACCACCACCGCCGCCGAAGTCCTACACGCCCCCCGTGCCGCCGAAAGACGACCGCCTCCCTTCCCTGCCCGGCTACCGAACAGCAGCGTCAACGGCGACTCCCAACCTCCTCTCGCAGCTGTCTTCCCGCGCCGTGACCGCTTCGTCGCGGCCCTCAGGGACAGTGGACTATGGCTATGGCTCTGGCTCGTCGGGGTTGGAGGTCGTGGGGCCGCAGCATCGGGAACAGTACCAGCAGCAGCAGCGGCAACGGGAACGTGGATGGGAGCCAAAGGGTGCGGGTGGGGTGGTGGCGGAGATGGATGCTGGCAATGTGCGGAGGGGAGGAGAGGAGGAGGAGGAGGAGGAGGAGATTGTCATGTCGAGTACGGCGTATCCGGGACAGGAGTGGGCGCCGAGTAATTATGGGCATTGGGAGGATGATTGAGGGTGTGGTTTGGGGGGGCGGGGGAGGGGGGGGGGGAGGGCTGGTGTGTTTGTTTGTAGATATACCCTTTTCTTGGTGCTTTCTGGTGCTTTCTGGTGTGCATGTTTGAGTCGGTGGGTCGTGTATTGTATTGTGGGGGTTGTTGGGGGTTTTCGTATATATTCTTGAAAGGGTGAAGTGGGTGGTGGTTGGGAGCTTGTTTGGATAGTAGCTAAATTGTTGATATTGGTCACGGGCGTTGATACGCGCCAGTCTGCTGCCTTGGGATTCTGTGACTGCTATTCTTGATTTGTCATCTCAAATCGTAGGGTTTCACGTAAGGCGGCGCGAAACCGCCGCCGTTGATGAAGCCCAGTCCGCGGATTGTTTGAAAACTTGTCCGGTACAGAAAGCAATCGTACAGGAAGATGACTTTTGGGCGGATTTTCTCTGCGTTGTATCGTCCGGAGAGGACCATTTGCTGGAGAGCGCTTAAGTCCCAATTACCTACCTAGGCAGCCTCAATCATTGGCTCCGTACACGCACATACTAGTACCTCCGATCTAGAAACCCCGATTACTGGAGAAAACACATAACCTCAAGTCCACAGCACAATCTGATCTGCAGCAGGCCACAGCAGCGAGCAGTGTATGCAGCGGTGAGTGCATTACTTCCTGCCTGCCCACAGTAACGTTATGTCATGTCATGGACGTCTTCATGTGCGGTACCGGGGCGGTCGGTGACTGGAGCGTCACGGCATGGTCCCAAATATTTGCTTCGTGAGATATGAGATTCTGTGCCTGTTCGGCATGGAGGCTTAGGTGATGCTTACGGTAGGGTTGGCAGGGAGAGTATGACTCCTAGTAGGGGCCGAGTGGGGAGGAAGGGGAGGAGCGTAGGCCACTGAGAGTAGTCATGTCAGTGATATGGAGGCGCGCTGGCTCGCTCGTTATTAATCGATACACTTGCACACGAATACGAGTACAGGTCAACATCATCCATACCTAGCTCTCTACCTCCCTGCTCTCACGCTCTTCAGGGTATTCCCTCCCTCGTCCCCTCCACCAGACCGCAAACTGCAAAGCCCCCACCCCGCCCATATACATGGCTCCTCTCCTCCTTCACCAGCACCCTACTTTCCCGCCGACTTCCTCGCCTTATCCGCCAGCTGCTGCGCCTCACCGACCTTCCTATGCAGCACCTCCTGAATCTCCTCAAACGCATCCTTAACAATCTTCTCCGCCTCCTCGCCATGCTCCGACGCGAGCTGCTGCAGCTGCGAGATCTTCGGCACGATCTTGTCGCCGCCAGGGATCATCTTCAGGTACTGATCGATCCCGCCTCCACCACTACCGCCGCCACCGCTCTTCTGCTTGACCTTGTCGACGGAGCGCTTGACGTAGTCCTCCAAGCTGCCCATGTCGCCCGACTCGACGCTCTGCTTGATACTCTCGTACAGCTCACGCACGTTCCCCTGCTTGAGCGCATCGGTGTTCTTCTCCACAAGCTCCTTGACCTTGGGGTTCTTATCGAGGTAGGGTTTCGCCTGCTCCATGCCCTTCTGCCACGCCTCGTCGCCCAGCTTGCGCACCAGCTCCATCTTCTCCTGCACCACGGCGCGGATCTTGTTGACGCTCTCGACGCCGAGGCCCGTCTTGACGATGTCGCGGATCTGGTCCCAGGTGCGGTCGACCTCCTTCTTGGCCTCGGGCCCGTACTTGTCGCCGAGCTGCTTCAGCTGGTCGAGGTTGCCGCCGACCTTGTCCTTCAGCGCCGGGTGGTTGTCCATGATCTCCTGCGCCGAGTCCGAGGCCAGGTCGCCGATGCGCGCCAGGTGCTTCTGCAGGATCGTCCACGCCGCCTGCGCCGTCTCCAGGATCATGCCCTTCTCCTGCGTCACGGCTTTCAGCTCGCTGTAGGCTTGGCTGACGATGCGGTCGACCTCGTCGCCGTGCTTGTTGCGGATCGCGTCCAGGTCGTCGAAGGCCGAGTCGACGTAGCCTTTGGCGCCGGGGATGAAGGCCGCGTAGGAGGATGCCGACTGTCGTAGCCATCGGAGTGCTTCGTTCGGTTCGGGGGCGGCGTCCTTGAGCTTGCGGGACATGCTGTCGAACTTGGCCTTCGTCTCGTGCGCGGTGTTGACGAGCGTCTTGGCGCCCGAGTAGTGGTAGTAGCCGTAGCCGGCAAGGAAGACGAGAGAACCGCCGGTCACGCCGCCGACGAGAGCTTGGCTCATGCCGCTGTTTGCATTCGGGGTGGTGTTGGAAGAGGTCGTGGTGTTGTGGCGGACATTGCGCAGGTTCGTAGAGCGGACGCGAAGGGTCCGCGCGGATCTGACGACGGTTCTTGAGGTAATCATAGCTGTGGGAGTGATCAATTGAGGTAGTACCGAGTTCTTGAGTGGAGGAGCAGGTGTCGTTGAAGAGCCGTCGTTTGACGAACTCAAATTTACGGTAGCTTGGAGAAATGCGACGTCATAGTTCGAACCGAATAAAGCCGCGGTACAAGCCACAGTGGCTTCAGTATTCAGGAGTTGAATTCTATCTATTTGAACTTGATTTCCAAACCATGTATAATCGACAAGTCTATAATGAGAATACATAAAGATGTTAAATATTGTAACAGCCAATTCTTCATAAGGAGTCTCATCTCAACCCCAGCCTAGAGAACAGATAAGTTTGTTTACGCCACGACGGGAAGCAGCTTTGATCATTTGTTGTGCTGCAAGTTTGGCATTCCTGTTTGAAGTCGCGCCGATTGTGTATCCAGACTGGGCTGTGGACAAGAAGCTGGCAAGGTATACTCATGCTACGGGTAGAGGCAGGTCTCAGTTCTTGCATATGACAATGATATCGATCTGCAATGAGGGCTTATGACATATCATCGTCTTGGTATGCCATCTTTATCATCCACAAGGGCTGTTCAAAAAGTTCATAGCGTGTGTCCAGAGATTTCAAGATTAGCATCATGCTCGGCTCTGTGAAGAATATGCTGTGCTGGCATTGTCAGTCTAGGGTGAAAGTATGGGACCAAGACCTCAGTCACAGTAGGGTTGCTTTGCAGACACGTGACTATTGTAGGTACATCATCTCTTCAGAAGTGTCGCCATTGCCACTCCCCACCTCTTCCAACTTCTGTCCAACTCTTCCTATCGTATTACCCGGGACGCGATTACCCATCGAATCGGAGAAGCTGTGGAACGAACTGAAAGAAGCATTCTGCGTCCCGCCAAGGCGACATTCAAAGCAAAGCGCAGAAAGAGAAGGCCAAAGACCCAGCAATCCATAAAGAGTCGAGTTCCCGTCGCGATCCAGAAGGATTTCCCCATCTTCCAGAAGTACAAGAGAACGAGCCCCTTCCTTCACTCCACTGGTGAACCTCATCCATACCAGAAGTGAAGCTCAGGCTCACACCTAAGGAAAGAACTCAACTTCAACCGGCTCGCTATCGTCTCCGAGACCAGCGACCATTCTCATGAAATTGGCCCACATCGTCTCCACCGCTGCCGGCTTCATGTCGAAGCTAAACCACCTCGACTTCCTCTGTCCCTGCCGTGGGACTCGGATCTTGCACGTCGTTGCCCGAGCGAAGGTGACTCTATCTTCGACTGGGAGCTGCATGGCTAGATTGCAGTAAAAGGATGCCCAGTTGGTGGTTGTCGGCGCGAATGTGAGGCAGAGCGAGTCGATGTCGGTACTGGGGTCTTCGGGTTGCACAACGGTGATGATAAACATGTACAACCGGGTGTTCAGTGCAGCGGTAGCAGTAACAGGTGCGGCGATGTTGTTCGTGGGCCCAAGACTAATCTCGCTAGAAGGCGCTTCGGACCGTTTTGCCCCGGGATCTGTCGAGAGCGAGGAGGCAGACTTTGGAGGAGCCTTGACGGCAACGGGCGCGGTTTCGATCGCGTCTGGCTCAGTTCTAACGTGGTCCGTTTCGACCGTGGCTTGAACGCCGTCAGCGTCAGGAGCGTCAGCGGCAGAAGCGAAATCGTAGATGAAGTCGGTCGAATCCGGAGATCGAGGACCAGTATCATCTTCGTGGTGTTCGTCGGGAGGGTTGCCAATTGTACCAGACGATGTCATGTCCGCCTTCTCTTCCTGCTCCGGTGCCACGCCTTCAGAGTGGTCTTGAATCACCTTATCTTGTGGGTCCACTGTCGTCGTTTGCTTCGCGATCTTCGGCCCTCCTTGGACCTTCGGCTTCTCTTGGTTCTTTGCTACCGGCTCCTTGCTAGTCATCTTGTCGCTGACAACCTTAGTGGTCGGCTGTGGGACTTCGATAGCCTCGATCGCACGTGCAGTATTGTTGGAAGCCTTTCGACCTTGTTTCGAACCCTGCGAGCGGGCAGGTACACTGACGTCGAACTTCAGCCCGGATGCTTCCTTGCCAGCTGGCTTCGTTGCTGGCTTGCGGTCTGGCTTTGGCGCTGGAGAAGGGGAAGATGGATCCAACATGTGCGGCTTGTGTAAACCACGAATGTAGGTGAACGGATCTCCTGCATTGGTTTTCTTGACAGGTTGAAGATCGACTTTCTCCCCAACGACGATCGAATCTTCCATATCCTCGTCCGAGTCTTTGTATTCAGGTGTGTCGGTGAAGTCATTGTTGTCATTCTTATCACTGAAAAGACTTGGACGTTCCGGGCTTCCGACGATGTTAGCAGGGACTCTCTTCTGTGCCTCTACGATCTTCGATTTCTTTGCTTGCGGAGGGGGACTGGATGCAGTGCTCGCGTTGTCCTTGTCGTCTGCGCCACTCTCTTTACGTTTCTTCGAACACTGCTTCGCGGCCTCTAACTTGATAAGTACGAATGCGAGGAAGCGAATCCTTTGAGATTGAAAAGTAAGCCAGATGTACATGTTATAGAGACTCCAGACGATGTGGTAGACCTACCTCTCTTGATCTTGTGGCCACACGAAATGGTCACCCCTCTGGTGTCCCTCACGATGGGCATCCCATAGTTGTGACCCACCGTTAATCATGAAGAGTCCCAAGAGCTTACTGTAGGGGCCCTTTTTCAGCGTGCGTGGCGTAAAGGCGCATTCATCAAGGTGACTCCCGACAAACGAGTGGACAGCTTGTAGGAGATTCTTCCAACGCTGATCATCGAGAGTGGCGACCTCTTTCACAGATTTCAGGGTGATGAAGTCGTTCTCGTTCAGACCGAAATCTGGCTTATTGGAACCTCCACTGAGAGCATCGATGGAAGCCATTGTAAAGTAACTGAAGGTGGATGTCGAAGCACGGTGCTCACGTGACGAGAGGTGAGTAGGGTAATTATGGGACTGAAGAGACGTGTCTAGAGGGTGATTGCACTGAAAAGCTTCACAGAATGTGAGAACTGACATAAAACACGTGACTCTGCTGCGATGAAGTTGGAGGAGTCGAGTAACTGAGAGGTTGGATGTAGTGTAGAGACGTCTCTCTGAGCTCGGGCGCTTAGTGAATTGCGTGCCCTACCGCGTATTTGTCAACCTCAACGGAGACCTGAACCAGCCACGCGCTTTGCCACGTGCGAACTGCAATGTGTAGGTAGTGAGCAATAGTAAGTGGGCAAATGGACGAGAAGAGGTGTTGGAAGTGAAGAAGTAGGAGGGAAGTGGACGTAAGATTAGATTTGTGAGGTTATGAACGTGTGTGGATATTAACTTGGAGGAAGGAGACTTACTGAGGAGTACAGTGAGAGCTAGAACACGTAGCCTGCAATGAGCACTAGCACTGGCGACCTGAACTTGGCGTGACGTTATGTGCGTGCGTTATGACTTCTGACAGTAGATTTTCAATAGAAGTGCTTAACAGGCTCTGACTTTGGTAGCTAGATGACGAACTGCTTTGGATGAGGTAGAGTAAACGAGTGGCTAAGTCAGGTTGTGGTGCAGTCAGGTTGTGGTGCTCGTCCGCCTCAAGGTTTCGAGGCTGGCAAGCTCTGAGATGTAGCTGAAGCGATGAAAGTCCTTTAAGAGAGGTAGAGGTAGAGGTGGACCACTATTTCCTTGAAGTAAGGGCCTTTGCAAGCAACAATGATGAGTTGGATGAAGTTATGTGAGTGTCCATCCAGCTTTGAAAATACTTAGCGGGCTGCCTGCGCGGCCACAACAACAAGAACGGCAAAACGGTTGTCGTGTGAGTGTGAGCAATTGTGCAAGCGTCTGTCTTACCAACAGAGCTTACCCTCAACGACTCCACGTGTTCGAGAGAAGCCGTAGCTAAGGTCAGAGAGGAGATGTGTTGAGTAATGTTAGGTCGTGTTCAGTCAATAATAACCATGGACGTCTGACTGACTGCATTTTATATTAGCATCGCTTATAGAGCAAAGGTGAATGGCCTCGCCGAGAGACGAGCCTTGATCGCTTCTGCAGTCCATGGGGGCTGCAAGACAAGCATACCTTATGGCCCAGGGGTATTCGGATCTTGACACTGTTGCGTAATTACGAGCGTCCTTTGTCAAGCAGTTGATGTGTAAGTAACGTGTAGAAGCGCATGAGTATCCCTCAAGGCCTGCAAACAGAATCTTCTAGAAGGTCTATGTCTATCTCTATAGAATGGAGGAGTGCCTTCCCAAGGACGCCTTGCCGCTTTTGTAGCCACTATAGGGTGAGCGATCCGCCATCGACCACCGAACTCCATGCTGTAAGCTGGTTAGGTCAACAGCAAGGACCCCAGAGTCAAGACTGAGAAAATGTTAACCCTCAAAAACACTATGATTGAGCTCGACGCCAAAGTCTTTTGCCATATGCTGCATCTGTCTTTCAATATCGTCCTCCATACCTCTTCCGAAGCCGAACCATTGCCTGACTTTGCTGGTATAGAACACCACGTCGCTGCTGAAAAGAACAAACTTGAAGATGACATGCCGTCCGAAGTTGGCCCATTTCTCGCTCCAACTGAGATCCGGACTTTCGACCAGAGCCCTTGATGCCCAATTTCCGGTAATCTTGATACGATTTACTGGCGAGCCGAGGAACTGATTGTTGCCCTGAACGATGCGCAGGTTGCGGCCGATGAAGATGAGTTCCTGAGGCCATTTCTTTTCGTCTCCCAGGATGGCCTTGATGCCTTTCCGCATCTTCTGTTGCATCTCGTAAGCCCGCTCGGCTTGTTCCTTTCCGGTGAGTCCCTTTTTTATCTCGTTGGATGTGGTCATGTCGCCACCGGTGTATGGTCGCATCAGAGTGGCGGATGCGAAGATGTCGGCATTGTTGATTCCCCAGCTCTCCACGATCTTGCCCAGCGTTTTGTTGTCAAAGGTCATCAGACTCTTCCAGAATAGAGCGTATTGGTGACGAAACTCTGGCTCCATATGTATGTAGAGACCGTGGTCGATCAATACTACCTCGGGCTTTCCAGATGGAAGTCGCCGAACAAAAACATTACCGGGATGTGGATCGCAGTGCACCCATCCCCACAGAAACATTTGAGCGGAAAACAAGTCAATCATGGTAGTCATGACATCCTTCAACGAAAGACCCAATCCTCCTTTACCATCTTTACCTCTCCAATAGTCTCGGCTAGGTTTCAGCTTTTCCTCTGCTGTACGGTTGCGTAACGACTCGGCAACAGTTCCATTGTTTGAAGATTCCAACGATGATCCTCGATAGCCAGGACTTCCCTGTTGCCTCTTTCCTCGCCAAGAGGCGGTCAAGGCCTCCTTGTCGGACAATCGGACACCTTCAATCCACTCCGCTGTCATGACACGCTTTGAACTCAGTTCACGGTAGACCTTCGGTATGTAAACTCGCCCTGACAGCCTTGGCTCATTCGACACCAAGTCCGCCATGCGCTCGGCATTGTCCGCTTCATTCTCGAAGTCTGTTTCTAACAACAGCCGCTCGGAAATGTAGGGGACCAGGCTATACAATGGAAGATCGAAGAGGGTCGTATATATGTATGTGACAACTCTGGATTATACGATCAGTATAAGGCAAACGCTGAGGGAAGGGTGTAGTACTTGAATGTCCAGAGATCCCACCCGACTTGCTGCGCAATCTCCTTCTTTTGCACCTTCACGGCCACCTCCCTTCCATCTTGTAACCTGGCCCAATGTACCTGCGCCACGCTTGCACTGGCTCTTGCCGTCCGCTCCATTGATCCCATGTTGGGATCTCCTCTGAAGCTTACGCCGAATACCTCTTCTGGGCTCTTTCCAAAATCCTCGCGTATCACCTGCTCGACATCTTTCCACGTATTCTGTGGCGCATCATCGAACATCTTGGCGAACATTTTCTGAAACTCGGGCGGCAGGATGGCCGACTGCATAGCAATAGCTTGACCGATTTTCAGGTAAAGGCCACCGTTGGCGCGCAGCAGGTCGAAGAGGCGTTCAGCATTGCGCACATGCAGGGCAGTAATGGATTCCGCCAGCGGTGGATGCGGGCGGAAGTTGATCTTGTAATCCGCAGCCACGACCAGACCGAGACCAAAGGTACGTGCGCTACGTGTCAGAGAAGAAGCAAGAAATTGCCGGTCAACGGCATAGATGACGCCTGCACCGACGGCGAGATAGACAAGACGGCGAGTCCATTTGCGTAAGCGGGGGTACACTTTGGGCGGGGTTGGTTTGGGAAGAGAGCTTGGAGGAGGGGGAGCAAAGGGCTGAAATTGCTGCGTTTGAAGGCCTTTCCAGGCACGCCGGCGTGGCTGATATGAGGGTTTAGATTCGAAGACACGGAGTAGAGCGGAGGAAGATGAAGACCAGCAACGGCCACATCGTGGTGACGCCAGCAAAGTCATCGTATGGCGACGGAGAGAACGCTTGCAAACGTGAGGTCCAGAAGTTTCATCTCGTGCAACTCATCTGGAGATTTTGCTAGTAAACTCATGACGACGATGAAGAGCAGCTAGCGCTGATCGGGGCTCGCTAATCTAGCTTACATGAAGGCAGCCGCTTAAGGTAAGAGTAACATCTTAGCCACCTAGTCGAGCCAGCCACCTAAGCGAGCCACCCATTTAGTCAAAACATCAACATCAACATTGTTGTCAACCTCATTGTCATCACACATTCACAATGATCTCAGACAAATCAATTAAATCAATTCCTGATATTTTTATGCAATATAGTCTTACTTTAGCTGATTTAAACAATGATTCATCAGTTTTTCTTTAAGAGATTACTTAAATCTATAATTTATCTTGATCTATCTTACAAGCTCATCAAAACAGAAGACAATCAGCAAAGATTTTTTAGACAAATTATTAATGACTGTCAGTGCATGAGAAGAATGCTTTAATTTAATAAATTAATATTATAACAGTCTGAGAGTGATCTTTACAGATTGAATAGCTGAAAACAATGATAAAGCATTTAATGATGATTAAAGATGATCTAAATTCTTTAGAACAGCACTGATATAAGAATTTTTTATGTTGATATTTAAAATTTAAGACACAGTATAGCTGAAATCTTAATTAGAATTGAAAGAATGTTAAGAATTATGAAATTATTTAAAAATAATTTGATTTATACAACTTTACATGAATGAAGCATGATATTTTTAAGTCAGACATATACAACATGAATAAGAAGAAATTTGTAATGAATATTATAAATAACTTTAAAGTTTTAATACAATATACAGAAGCACAAGCTTTCAGTGTTTATGTTAATAATTAAAACTGAGTATTTCTTATTGAATATATATTATTTAATGACATTACTTTTTCTTTCTACTTCATCTTCAAGAACAAGCAGATTCAGTAAATATAATTAAATTTTATTAAGAATGATTAGACTGTTCTATAAGTCAGTGATAATGATTAAATTATGAATGTAATAGAACTTCAGTGACTTAAGATCTTTAATTTATACATTAAAACTTAAACTCAAGACACTCATTAATTACTAATACTGAATGAATATGAAAGTTATGTCTTCAGTAACTTTATTTAGTACTGCTGTGATCACAGTATTGTAACTTTATGTTTTTCTTTACATTTAATACATTTGCTGCAGTCACTGAATGTTGAAGTCTTTGAGTCATTGAGTAAGACTTATAAAAAAATGTATTCATCTTTATTTGCATTATGAAGCTGTCAATGTTAACAAGTTAAACTTTCTTCACTATTATTAGAAAGCTAAATCAACAGCAATTATGATTTATAATATTCTGAATACATAACAAAATACAGATCTTATTTCATTTAATTTTTCTGTCATTATCTTAAGACTATCTCAGTTAAAAACTTTACTCTATACATTCTTTATAAATTTCAATGAAGTTTAAGTCAACATTACTGTCACATTTAATACAGCAATCTGAATTAATCAGTTTGTGAATGAGATTCTAATAGATATGACATCATCATTGTATATATGTGTCTTAGATTTAAAAGACACAGCTTTATGTCATAATATCACTATGCACTCATACTGAATCATAGTTAAATCTCTTATGCAATGATTAATAAGTAAAGTACTATATAGACAGTCTTTACATACAAATCTTTTGAGTTTCTTAATTGTTAATCTTCATCAATATAAGATTTTAACATTGAAACTTCATTAAATAGCTATTGTAATGTAGTGTCTCACATTATTACATATCTTACTCATCAGTCTCTTATAGATAAGAGACTTGTAAATTCACAATTTTAACAACTTTATCTTTTTAAAGAGTGACAATTCATTACATTATAATATGCAGACTAGAAGTCAGCAAAATGAAACAGAGTCATTCTCTAACTGTATTGAAATTTAAATGACTTTTAAAGAACAGAAATCTGCAGAGATTTAGACTGTTATTTAGACTGTAAAGAAAAAGAATTAATGTCTAAATGAATAGATTTGTCTGACTGAAATCAGACAGATTAATGACAAGAAAAGATAATAATTCATGAAAATTAATTGTGAATTGTAAGCATTTAATATGCATAATGAAATTGATAAACTTCTGAGAAATAAAGATTCTTAAGTCTCATCTGAGAAAGAACTGCATACAGAATCTTTTTATGCTTTTATTAGCTCTTTGAATTTAATAAAGTGATATGCATTCAAAGTTGTGTATGCACTTTCAGCAAAACAGACTCAACAGCTAAAGAACTTGTTCATATATAATGAAAAATTTATTTATGAATATACTGAGTTTATATGCAGCATTGTGATGACATTTCATTTAATTTCTGAAAACTTCTTCAATAACTGTTAAAAGATGACACCACACTAATAGCATAGCTATCATAAGTTATATATCTAACACTTTTTCTAACCTGCAATTGGCCCATGATCAATCTGCAGATGTAAAGAATGTGCACAGATAGTGATTTAAACTCACAATCTTTGAGCTTACTTTCTTATCATGAACTTAAATCATCAGTAAGATAATCTAGATGCATACCTTTCTGAGATTTTAAACAAGAAATAACTGCACTAATCTGAGCTCATAACCTGTTAAAAGTGAGCATCACACTAATAGCATAGCTATCATAAGTTATATATCTAACAATCTTAAATGATCTTAATGAATTTGTTTTACTCTTTATTATGTATATACAAAGTAAGCCAGAGATCACTCTTTCAGAAGTATGTAAAAACTTATAGATTTAGATTCTCAGATTTATTACAGATACATTCAGCAAGAATGTGTAAATGAATGATGACACAGTTATGTTACATGACAACAAAATCAAGATATATAAACTCTGACATTGTCAGTTTGCTTCTCTTAATGCAGTTAAGCTTCATGATCTTTATAAGATTATCACTTTGAGCAAGTCAATTCTCATTATTAAGAACAATATTAATGTGTACAAGATCTATGCTCTAACTAAGTTTATAAATCAGTAAGAGCACAACATAAGTAAAAGAAAAGTCAACATTCTTGTTTTAATCTTCATCAACATATGTAAATCTCTATCTTTGTCATTCATCAAGTATCAATACTTTCTGAAAATTGTAGACAATTACTTACAGAAAATATAAACAATATCATTAAAGTGATGAGATAATGCTCTGCAGAAACTGCAGAAATGACAATTAAAGATTGAATTTCAGTTTAATGCAAAGATTCTTGCTGTATAAAGTGACAATGCAACAGAGCTGAGATCTATTCTTAATGAGTGATGTATGTCTTTTGACATTGTATCACAATACACAGTGTTTTACATATCAATTTAAAATGATGTGATCAAAAGAGCAATCAGAATCACTAAGAACTCAGTGTATATAATGATTAAGAAGACTGAATTCTCAATAGAGTTCTAAATAGAGACTGTATAGACTGATGTTTATCTTTATAACTGCACAGCAACTGATTTCTTAATTAATGGCAAACAAGTCACTTCAGAGAAAGTGTTCATCAAGATGAAATCATTTATTGATTATGTATATGTGTAAGAATGTAAATGCTACTTTTATGTTGACTTAAAGTCTCTGTCTGAGAGCAGACAGAATAAATTTATGAACTGAGAATGAGTGAAAGTATTCATAAACTATAGTGAGAAAATCATAAAGCAGTATCTGCTTTGAGCATTAAATCTTAAATAGATCATTAAGAGTTATGCTGTTAAGTTTGCTGAAAACAAGAAAGAAGACAGCATTGATGTAAGACTTCATAAATAAATATTGAACATTCTTTTAAAACAAAAGTCTGTTGAATGACTGCATAAGACTGAAACTGCAGCTGCTTCACTGAAACAGTTTCTGAAATCTGACATGCAAATTCACAGATTCAGATCTGTAAGTTTTCATTTTATTATTACATCATTAAAGAAAGAGATCACAGACAATTCATTGTCTAAGTTAACTGCAGTTAACTTTAATCACAATGCATTAAAGCTTTTCTCTCATGTTAAGATTTCTGTTAACAAGATCAGTCATTCAGATGTAAATGTCTCAACTAAGAAAGTCAAGACATTTCTGTGCATTAAGATATTAAAGAGAAGATGAAAGAACAATGACATTGATTTTAATAAGTTCATAACAAAGATTTTAAAAGTTATGCTGACATTGACTGCATTCACAGTTAATGATGAGAATAATAAGTACTCAGTAAAGACTGACATCTCAACTTCTTTAATATATGCTGAAGCAGTGAGAGACTTAATCTGAGAAAAGATGTAAAAGAACATCATTAATGTAGAGCTGACAGCATTTACAGTAAATGACATCTGAAAAGAGACTGTTTCATTAAGAGAGATCAACATTATGATTAGCAAATAAGTATTTAAATTTAAGCTGTACACTGATGATTTTCTTGACAAATTGAAGGTAAAAGTAGTGACAAGAAAATTCTCACAGATGTATGACATCAATTATAAAGATATCTTTACATTAATTATGAAGTTTAATACTCTCTGTGTCTTTCTGACTTTAGTTGCACTCAAAGATCTAGAGTATCATCAGATAAATGTCAACAATATCTTTACTGAGTCATTTCTAAAGAAAACAATCTACATAACATCATCTCTCAAAGTTACAACTATTTCTAATTATGTACTATGCATTCTGCACAGTTTATATGATCTGAAGCAAGCTGTCAGAGATTAACATAAATAATGTGTCACTGAGCTTCTTCAGTTAAATTTTCATCAGAGCAGTGTGAACTCATGTCTTCTGATTTACACTGTCAAGAACATCATGCTACTTCTTTATGTAAATAATATCATTATGATCTCATCAGATCTCTTAAATGTTCTCTGATTCAAAAAGTTTCTCAGAAGCTTATTCAAGATCAAGAACTTAAAGAAGACACAGAAAATTCTTGACATCTGAATAATCTGTAATTGTAAGAAAAGAACACTGTGCATAAATTAGACACATTATGTTGACAAGATGCTCAGAGATCTTTACATACAAAGTGATAAGCATTGATGTATTGAGATCTCACTAAATAAATATGACTCTCTTTGCTCAGCTGATTCTAATGATCAGCACATAGATTAAAGAAAATATCAGCAGATCATTGAAAATCTCATATATACTGCAATTTATATACACTTAGACATCTTCTTTGTCTTAAAATGACTGAGTCAGTATCTCAGTGACTCTGTAGAACATCATAAATATGCATTTAAGAAACTGCTATAATATATATGATTAATCATTAATCTTAAAATCATGTATGAGTTCAGTGAGAGTCAAGATCTGCTTAAATACTCTGACTCTAACTATGCATCAGACAAATTAGACAGAAAATTTATTCTAAATTATGTTTATCTGCTTAAGAGAGAATCTGTGTCATGAGTTAGTCAGAAACAGAAGTTAATGACAACATTAATTACAGAGACTGAATACATAATTATGTCAATGTGTGCAAAGACTGAAGTCTGACTCACTTAAATATTAAGAAATATAGAATTAAACAAGTATCTTAAAGTCAATTCACATTGTGTGAACATTTAGAAGAATGAGATTCATAGAAAAAACACATCTCTTCAGTTTAAAAAGAACAATCAGACTGTCTTGACACTGATTAAGAATGCTTATGTACATAAGTGATCAAAGTACATTAATGTCATCTATCATTACATTTGAGATCTGCACAAGAGAAATCAGATTCAGATAAACTTTGTATTTAGTCAAGACATAATAGCTGATGAACTGATTAAGCTCTTATCAAGACAGATATTTAAGCATTTTGTGTGTCAGTTGAGACTTGATAACAGTGAGAGTCAATAGATATAAATGTATCAAGTAAGAATGTTGAGAAGTACAGTGCTCTATTTACTTTCTTGACTTCTTTAATCTTAGCATAAAAGACTAACAGAGTCTTCTTCTACCTTAGATAGCAGAGCTTCTGTCATTCATTTAACTACACTTAAGTTAACTGCAGTCAACATTGACACATTAGATTCACTAAATAGGCAGATAGCACAAGTACTCATTATTCTTTTTGTTAGATATATAACCCACGATAGCTGTGCTATTAGTGTGGTGCCCACTTTTAACAGGTTATGAGCCCAAGTTAGTGCAGTGATAACTTGCATAAAACAGCGCCTAGGCCACCTCTGCTGGTGATTCAAGTTCATGATGAGAAAGTAAGCTCAAAGGTCACAAGTTTGAACCACTGTCTGTGCACACTCTTTACACCTGTGAGCCAATCACGAGCCAATTGTGGGTTAGGAGAAGTGTTAGATATATAACTTACAATAGCTGTGCTATTAGTGTGGTGCTCACTTTTAACACTTTTAATAATTCTTTTAATAAAATGATCAGCATGATTTGCAGATCTAAGCTTTAAGCATTGATTTAATTAATTAGAGCAGTAATGCTTGATTTTAATTCTTAAAGTAGTGTGATCAGCTTTCATTGCAATGTTGATAGCAATCTGTTCATATTCTTCTTAACTTTGTAGTCAGAGCATCTTAATGACACATTAATGAGATTTGTTTTCTCTGATCAATGTGTAATTATAAAATCATAAGCAGCTAATCTCATAACTCAGTATGCTTGTCTTCTATTTAATGATTTTACATTCATAAATTCTCATAGATTATTGTGATTCATGAGTACCTCAATGAAATAACAACTACTTTCAAGATAGTGTCATCAGTATTTAAATGTCTTCACAATTGTCAACAATTCTTAATTATGAGTTTCATAGCATGTTTTAATCAGATTTAACTTTCTTAATCAGAAAATAATAAAATGTCATTAAGCATCTGTCTAAAGCTGTAAGTAAATATCTGTTAACTTAACTATTGAGACATCAGTTTCAACTTAAGCTCTTAGCTCTGAGTTAAAGTGTGTTAAAATAAATATCTATGTAAAGACATTATAAAGTTTGCAAAATATTTATACTATCATTTATAATTACTTAAATGCATCTATCTTCTTGTCATTCTTGCTGCCTTTTAACAGATCAGTTAAAGAAGCAGTAATCTTAGAATATCTCTGTATAAAGTGATGATAAAAGTTTACAAACTCTAGAAATATTTGTATCTCACAGTAACTTCTAAATATCAGTCATTTCTTTATGATTTTGACTTGTCATTGATTCATTAAAACATCAGTAGTGAAGATGATGAACTTAAGAAATTTTATCTATGTAGTATGAAAAGTGCACTTCTTTAGATTTGCATACAGTTTAAATTGTTAAAGTTGCTTCAGAATTTATTTCACATGACTTTGATGTTCTTCTAGAAAACTGAAATAGATTAAGATATCATTTAAATATATTACATAAAAGACATTAATTAGCTCAGTTAATGCTCAGTTAATATAGATTTAAAAAGTTGTTGAGACATTAATCAGTTTAAATGACATAATCATGTACTTAAAATGACTGTAACATGTACAAAACATAATCTTTTACTCATTGTCTTTCTTGATTTTAATGCAGTGATAAGCATTCTTAAGATCTAGTTTAATGAACATCTTGACTTCACTTAAACAATTAAGTGTCTCACTAATCAACAATAAAGAGTGATAATTCTTAACAATAATTTTGTTGAGATCTCTGTAATCAATATATAAACATAAATTCTCTTCATTTTTTAAAATAAACAGAACTGATACTTCTGCAGAGCTGACAGAATATTATATTTATCTATTTATTAAGATATTATTTAAATATTCTTTAAGCACTTATAGCTCTGTTTTCAACAGATTGTAGAGTAAATTATAGAGTAATTTATGTCTTTTTATCTTTATGACATAATTATAATTTTGATGAGATGATAACTTGTCAGCATTCTCTTCAGAGAACACATTTATATATTTGTTATATTGTCAGAATAATGTCAACATATCATTAATAATATATACAGCAGTTGTTGATGAGTCTGTCTCAGGCATCATCAACAATGCATAAATAGTAAGTTGATTTTAAATGTTGTTGATAAACATCTCAGACTCATTAATAATCAGAGACATTTGTTTTATCTTATAGTACTATGTATATAAGTCACAATTAATATAAATGCATTGCTGTTTCAGATCTAAGAGATTAAAGATAAGTTCAGATTCATTCTTATTTAAGATATAGAATAACTGCTCTTTAGTTTGCTCTTATCTTTAATTATTGATGAGTTTATGCTTCATTAAGTACACATCATAACAGTAGATATATTGTTCTTTCAGAAGCTCTGATCTTAAAAGTTCTGCATTAATTCATATTAGTTAATGAGTAACAGCATATCATTAAAACATTACATTAATTTTTGCTGCAATGTTCAACAGTACACTGACAGAGACTTAATTAAATTCAATTTAAACTTAATCTTTTTTTATAATATTAAATTTCTTTATAATCTCTGATCTAATTTTCATTACTAAAGCACAGTCAACAAAGCTCTGTCTTTTTTTGTTTTAACTGCATTAATCTTAATGTAATTAAGATTTTTCAGAGAACTTCTGCAATTCTTTATGAAATGACTTAGTCTCTCACAGTTATAGCAATCATTCTTTTTAATATCAGTTTCAAAATAAGATTTATCTGCATTGTCATAATGACTTAATTTTGTAGTCTTAAAGTTAAGACAATTGTTTTGCTGTGACTTTGCTGCCTGAATGAAAGAATGTAAACAGTGCTTATAGATTTTCTTAATGATGTAACTTTAAATTATATAATTATCTATAAATTGCTGATTAATCTCTAGTCTAGTAATCAGAGCTATTAAGCTTTTTCTTGTCTTTAAGAAATCTTAATAGTTGATTAAAGTTATTTAAATCTTTAATTAGAGTTTCATAAAAAGATAACTTATTCTTTATTTCTTTATATAATTTAGAAGCTGATCTTTCAGCATGTTAAGATATGTTGTAAAAGCTTAAACTGATTAAATAGATTTTTACATGACTTTTAAGTATTTCTGTACTGTATTAAGTTTGCAGTTCACTGAGTTCTTAATGAGATTAAGCAGAAACTTTAAAAAGAATATTTATGATTTGTTATTCAGAAATTTATTCTCATTAATGTAACAAAATCATGCATCTCAAGATTCTTCTGCTAAGAACTGCATAACAAAGAGAATTTTATTGTAGTTATTGTTAAAAGATGACACCACACTAATAGCATAGCAATTGTGAGTTATATATCTAACACTTTTCCTAACTCACAATTGGCCCATGATCAATTCATAGATGTAAAGAGTGCACACAGACAGCAATTCAAATTCATAATCTTTGAGCTTACTTTCTCATCATGAACTTAAATCATCAGCAAGATAATCTAAACACATATCTTTCTGAGATTTTAAACAAGAAATAACTGCACTAATCTGAGCTCATAATCTGTTAAAAGGTGGCACCACACTAATAGCATAGCTATTGTGAGTTATATATTTAACAAAGATATGCTTAACTATGTAGACTTTTTCTTTCTTAAATGCTTTTAATATGAGCTTCTTACTCTTATTTCACATGTAGAAATTCTTATAATCAAAATATTTAAGCAGTCTCTTCTCACACATCTTCTTTTCTGACAGAAGATTGACTTCAAGCTTTAAAATATAAAGTGTTAAACTTAAAAGAACTGAATTTTCATTCTTATTTTACATAGTAACTGTGTTATAATAATTAATATACAATCTTTTTTCTCTGACTTTAATGATACATTGTTACATGCACATCAGAGAGTTACTGAAAAGCTGAAGTTTATTAATTATATAAAATGAGACATTAAAGTCTGTGACTCAGTCTGATTAAGAAATCTTATTAATGATGTTTTTAAAGATAGCAGCAATCTTCTCATCAGACTTATCTGCAGCTTCAGACTTCTATGTGCTGAATTTTTCTTCAAAAACAATCTTTACATCATAAATTTAATTTCTTTTTTTGTTTCTATACAAATTAACTGCAGTCAACTTAATCTGCTTCTTAACTGTCTTGATTAGCTTTGCTGACTGTATGATTTTGTAAATTACAGAGACATATTTATAGTTTTGTTTGCAGTGAGCATCATCATAAAGATAGCAGATTAAAATTCTGTGTAATGATAAATAATTATTGTTTAAGCTTAAATATCTTCTGTAATTATACTGTAAGATTTAACATTCTTAATAACTCTTGTTCTGTCTTTGCTGCTCAGCTCATAAAGCATTATTAAATATCTTCAGTTAAGTTTTCTTCTTCTGAAGTTTCTGCAGATTCATCTCAATGTTAGATGCATTTTAAGCATCAATGATATCATAGATGACAGTATACTTTGCTGACAATGCTTAAAGTAGTGTTTAAAATCACTGCTTAAGTATGATGAAGTTTTTAAGTCTTGACTGTGTTGCAGTGATCTTTTTATTAAGATTGTCAAGTTAAATTCATATCTTATTGACAATCATATTCAGTGATATCTTATATTCAACAAACTCTGTCAAATATTGTCTCTTAGTTGTCTGCAGTTTCTTCTTATATTTTAAGAAGAGAACATTTCAAGCTTCTTTTACTGTAATTTTATTCATAAAATAGTTCTCATTATCAGTGCTGATGCAGACTGTAATTTAGAACAAAGCTCTGTTATTGATTTGCTGATTCTTAAAACTGAGATTGCTTAGTGAAAAGAAAGAAAAGACATTATTGATGAATGTATTGTCTGTAAAGACTTAAATGAGAATCTTTATTACATATCAGAGATTCTTATTAGTCAGTCATCTTTTTATATAAATAAATTATTTTTCACAGTTCTCTTAAGTAAGAACAGAGATTGAATGTTGCTTTATAAAGAATGATGAGTTGTGCTCTTAATTTATAGTGATGATTGACACACAGTATAAGAATTGAAGATAAAAGAGTGTGTTGTAAAAATAAATGTAATAACAGAAGAGATATGTATATATACTGTCTGCTCACAGCAATGCAGAAAATGCTTATTTGTCAATGCTTAACTTATATTAAATTATCAAATCATTGTGCTTATCATGTTCATCTTATTTTGCTTCAATGAGCAGCATATTAAGAACTGTCTACTTGTTTTGCTTCAATAAGCAGTGTATTAAGAACTGTGTACTTGTTTTGCTTCAATGAGCAGCATATTAAGAATTATCTGTTTGTTTTGCTCTGATGAGCAGCATATTAAGAATTATGTGCACTAAATCAGTCTACACTTTCTCTAAGAAGTCTCTTGCTAATCTGAGCTCATAATTTATTGAAAGAATAATGAGTACTTGTGCTATCTGTCTATTTAGTGAATTTAATGCATTGATGTTGACTGCAGTCAACTTAAATGTAGTTAAGTGAATGACAGAAGCTCTATTATCTAAGGCAGAAGAAGACTCTGTCAGCCTTTTACACTAAGACTAAAGAAGTCAAGAAAGTGAATAGAGCACTGCACTTCTCAATAAGAATATTGATTAAATACTCAGACTGAAGATCATGACTGTTAAGAATAAGTCAATAAGAGATTTAGAGAGTCTTTATTTAGAAATGAATTAAAGAATGATGATTATATATTTAGTTCATCTATATACAATGTAGCAGAAGAGCTGCTTAACTTTGTTGCTGAAATTACTGATTGCAAACAGTTCATTTTATGTGTATTGATTCAGAAAGTAATTAATGATGAAATAATATATAATAAAAGATAATCATTCTTTTTTAAACTTGTTTATCTCTTGTAGAACACTGATGTTTTAACAGTAAAGATATGATAAAACTTGAAATTACAAAGTAACTGTAGTCATTAAGACATCAGTGACAGTCTGTAAATGTTTAATTTTACTGAACTACTTCATTACAAGAACAAGATATACATATTATCTGACAAAGTCATTAAGGATGAGCTCATAAAGCTGCATCATAATAATGTTTTAACAAAACATTATAAAGTAGACAAAACAATTAATCTGCTGTTCAGAAAGTATTATTAAGTCAATATAACAAATAATGTTTAAGAATATGTTACTTTGTATGCTGTATGCCTAAGAATTTAAGTATTAAGACACTGCTTATATGATGAATTACAATTGTTGTCATTATCTACTTAATCATGAAAGAAGATAACAATGAACATAATTACTGACTTACTGTTTAGCAAATAAGAAACTAATGTTTATAACTTCATACTGATAATTGTAAATCATCTTATGAAGATAACTTAATATATTTCTGTTACTAAAAAACTCACTGCAATTGAGTTAGCTGACATATATATTAAACAGATTATATGTTGCTATGAAGAACTCAGAAATATTGTCTCAGACTGAGAATCAATTTTTATCAATATATATTGATTTGAATTCTGTTATCAACTTTAAATGAAACTGTTAGATATATAACTCACGATAGCTATGCTATTAGTGTGGTGCCACCTTTTAACAGGTTATGAGCCCAGGTTAGTGCAGTTGTTCTTGCATAAAATGGCGCCTAGGCCACCTCTGCTGGTGGTTCAAGTCTATGGTGAGGGAGTAAGCCCAAAGGTCATGAGTTTGAACCGCCGTCTGTGCGCACCCTTTACACCTGCAGGTCAGTTGCGGGCCGATCGCGGGTTAGGGGGAGTGTTAGATATATAACCCACGATAGCTATGCTATTAGTGTGGTGCCACCTTTTAACAGAAACAAAGATTAAGCACTGTCTTTTATTTGCAAACTGATAATTAAATTAAAAGACAGAATCAAATTCTAAAACATTATCTGCATTGTTATTGTTGTGAAGAACAAGATAACTGAATGTTCTTTCTGTTAATGATAAAGTTTGTATATGCAAACAGAAAATATATAACAATTAGTTAAACACTGTTCAAGACATTAATGAGCTATCACTTAAGAATCATTCAATACATTAAGAACAATATCTATAAAGAAGAGATGTCAGCAGCAAAAGACTGAGCACAGTAAATGAAGAAAATTTATGTTATAATGATAAAGTGATGACAAGCTGCTGTAAAAGCACAAGTCAAGTACTTTAACAAAAATTATGTTTAAAAAAGCTACAATGTCAGTGATTTGATGCTATTGTTCATTAAGAACTTGAAGCAACACAGATTAAGTAAGAAACTATTACATAAATTCATTAAGTCTTTTTAAATTATCAATCTTATTAATAAACAAACATACTGACTGATTCTGTCTGCTCATTATAGAATTCATAATATATTTTATGTCTCATATTTAAATTTTCATAAACATCATTTAAACAATAATTCTTTGTCAGAACTGCTCTCTTCAGATTTTATAAATAATGAGAAAGAATACAAGATCAAAGAGATTTTAAGCAAGAAATAAAGAAAAGAACAGTTATAATATGAAGTTAAGTGAATAAAGTATTTGACAGAATACAATGAGTGACTTTAAATAGAGAATATTGTTAGATATATAACTCATGATAGCTATGCTATTAGTGTGGTGCCACCTTTTAACAGGTTATGAGCCCAGGTTAGTGCAGTTGTTCTTGCATAAAACAGTGCCTAGGCCACCTCTGCTGGTGGTTCAAGTTCATGGTGAGAGAGTAAGCCCAAAGGTCATGAGTTTGAACCACTGTCTGTGAACACCCTTTACACCTGCAGGTTGGTTGCGGGCTGATTGCAGGTTAGAGAGAGTGTTAGATATATAATTCACAATAGCTATGCTATTAGTGTGGTGCCACCTTTTAACAGGTTATGAGAAATGTAAAAGTGTTGTGATAAAAATATGATGTAAGGGCAGAGAGAAATCACAAACATAAATAGTATTTAAGAAATTAAAAACTTCTATTGAAAATATTCTACATAATATTATTTAAAAGAAGTGAAGTCAAAACACAATCAATACATCAATAAAATGCTATCAAATCACTTTATTATCTCTGCATCTGCATCACTATCAGAAGCAGAAGACAAGAACAGTAACTGCTTATTGATGTTATAGTCACTGTTGAAGTGACTGAGTCACAGTGTTAAGTTGTAAGAGCTTTTTAAGATGTTGTTACTTAACTGTAAAGAGGAAAGTTCATACTTAAAGTGAAGTAAGTAACATGATGATGACAGCAAAGTATAAGAGAATTAAGAAAACAAATTATAAAGCAAAAGATATTTAACATAAATATTTGCATTACAGTGACTGCTTACTGTTCTTAAATTATGAGCAGCAACAAATTGCAAATCTTTGCAGACTTATAATGATCATTGTGATGTCTTACAATATAAGTGATGTAGATGATGACACACTTAATAAATGACATCTACATATAATTAAGACAACACTGAAGTCAAGATTAACAGACATCATTAGCTGTCATAATGATGACATGATTGACAAGTGTATACAAGTTATTAACTCAGTAGTTAAAGAATGTGAAGATCTATTACTGTTAATGCATTACAAGATGACAAGAAATTTTCTATTAAACTGAGTTGCATAGCTTTTAAAGCATCTTGCAATAATTACAATTTTAATTCTCAATAATGTTGCATTGACTGATGTTATTGCTGATATGTTTTGAACAGCAGAGACAATAGAGAGAATTTAACTTATTATTAACATAATAATTATGATGCAGCATCAAGATGGTGTCAGTGTGAGCAAATAAGAGAATAAAGAAATCATTAAAAATATAATGTTGTGAAGTGACAATATTTTTAAGAGCTGAAGCAAAAACAGAATTGAGATGCAATGTGTGTAATGATGTTACTGCAGAAGAGAAATGTTGTATATAATGCAGAGCAAAGAGATATTTACTGATCATGATCTTAGATTTAGCATTCTTCTGAGTAATAAATTTCTTATAAATTAATTATATCTTAAGAGCAGTGTTCTGTGATGTTAATGATGCAGCAACAGTCATTAAGCAAGCATTTTTAATTAAATCTGTCAACAATAGCTCATCTATGACTTAAGAAAGTGAGAATGAAGCATAAAAAGATAGTATTTTGTTGTTAAAAAGATTAAGTAAATACAACTACATCTATATACAGCAGCAAGATCTCTGCTGCTGTCTTTTCTGCACAACAACATTATTTAAAGCATGCATCTTATCATTATTGTGTAAATATTTTGTCAGTAAGTTCATCTTGAGATACTTATATTTCTTATACTTAATATTCTTCTTCATCATGTTCTGTTTCTGCATTTCATTTCAGCAGAGCAAGTATGTTAACAGTGTTACTTATAATATTCATTACATTCTTAATTAACTTAATTCTTACAGACTTAATCTTCAGAATCAGCTCTGACAAATTTGTTAATTCATTAATGTTTAAGATTATGTTGACTGAGAACATCTAATAATGAAAGCAACAGAAATCTGAAGATTTCTTGTTGTGTTTCTTTATATTTATATGAGTGCATCTCTTAGACTGCAACATTGTTAGAATGTATTGATGTCTTAAATGTTATATGTACAGAAACTGCTAACAATTCTGCTGAATTCTTAATGAAAGACACAGCAGAGAAAACATCTCTTTTATTTTTTTTAATAATTATAATATTGCTGTTGCTATGCTTTCATTATCATGCTGTTTCCACAGTGTTACAAGAGAAAAGCATTGTTCAAAGACATGAAGTTGCTATGACTTTGATATATTAAGATGTTGAAGATGAAATAAATGCAAGTTGTGTATGAGAAAGAATTTCTTATATTTTGTGACTAAACAAAGAGATCACTGATCTAACTGATTCAGAAATAAAGAAAAGTTGATTTCATTTATGTTTTGCATGTTATTTTCATCAAATAAAGCTGAATCATCATCTATTTAAATGTAATAAACTTAAAGTATTGTGCAAGATCATCAGTCTAGCTAAGATAGACAACAAGTGAAATACATAAGAATGTTAAGTAAATTATTATTTACATTTTGCTGATCTGATTTCACAAAATCACAACATATCTATAATGTTGACAATATGTCAATGTGCTGAAGAATCAGCACATAGAAGAAAAGACAATTGTTATAATATTATTATGTATTCATATCAAATCATAGCTGAATTTTTTACACAATGATTGATAAGCAAAGTACTATATAGACAGTCTTTACATATAAATCTTTTAAGTTTCTTAGTTGTTAATCTTCATCAATATAAGACTCTAACATTAAAACTTCATTGAATAGCTGTCATAACATAGTGTCTCACATTGTCACATATCTTACTCATCAGTCTCTTATAAATAAGAGGCTCATGAGTTCACATTTAACAGCTATGATAGATAGAATAGTTTTACAGCAGATTAATTAAAAGCTGCTTAATAAGTAAAAGCAACAGCAAAAGAAGCAGTTATAAAAGAATGTTGAAAATGCTTGAGTTCTTATTGTTGATAAGAATAGAGCTTTGATATAGAAGACAGAGAATAAAGTGAAGAAATTAATTAATAAAATAGTTAAATATTATGCATTAAGAGATAAAGTTGAGTTTGTGAAGCTTATTTAAAAGAAAATGTCAATGAATGATTCAGTTTTTATGTAATTAGTTTAGAATGAAGATAATATCAATAATTTAAGATGTTTTAACATGAGTTAATTAAGCAACAGTGAGGTGACTTGACTGAGTGACTGACTTAACTAAATAACAATTATGTTATCAGTCATAAGTCATTGCACAATTAAAATTTCAACTAAGTTCAAATAATCTACATAAGCAATTTAACCACACAGATTTTACTAGTATTTAATATTATAATGTTGCTGTCTATAAATTTCTCATAGCTTTTCTGATGTACTTTTTATGTAACAAATGAACATGCAAGAATTCATTTTATCTCATAATGCTTATACTGCAGTCTTAAATTCATTAATTATCATAAAAAAAAGCTTCATTTCAGTAATTTTTGTCTTCATTCATCTTCAGATCTTCTTAATTGAATTGAGATCTGAAGATGATGATGATTAGCTCTTATTGAATTCTTTAAATTTATATCTTACTCTCATCTTCTTAACAAAATTTAAATGAATCTTAACATCATTCTTTATAAAAACTGTCTGTTCTATCTCTTTCTTAAGATCTTGCAGAAACATCACAGTGACATTTTTAAGAATTTGCTTTGCATATATTTTGAAATTAATTTCTAAATATATCAGTACAGTTTACATAGTAAATGCTGAGAAATAATATTTTATTTCTGTTTTTAAAATCATTTTTCTGCATAAACATCAGCTTAAACTTATATTTTCATTTAATTACATCTTAAATCATGAAAGAGCAACATTCTAATTGATAATTGCACTTAATATAATTAGAACAGTACTTTTCTTTATTATTTCTGATGATTTAAATGCAATTTTGCTGCTTTGTCTCAAAAAAACACTTATTTATTCAAATTACTTTAGTTTATACATTCACTATTCAGTCTTAATGATCAGCTACTCATTGCTGTCACACTTTGATCTGTTTTTCAGTGATAAAAAAGTGAGAACAGACAATGTATCAATAAAATTCAAGTCATTTTAGCACTTATGTAACAATACAATGACTGACATTGAGTTCTATGAAATTTGCAAGCTGCTTAAATGTTATGTGTCTGCTATGTCAACTAAATCAACATATACAGACAAGATAATGAGCTGTTTAATCACTGATCTTTAAAGATCAGTCTTTTCACTCAGTTTAATTGTGTCTGATATGCTTTCTATGTTAATTTGATAATAAAAGCATCAGAATTGATCTATCTTAACATGACATATGTGTCTCACTGTTGAAAAAGAAATTTTAATGTTGTAAATCTGCTTGATTTCAGTGAAAATCTCATGCAATTTCATGTCTGTTCACTTCATGTAATGAATGCAGCTACATGTAAAGATAGTTCATTTGTCTCTAGGCTTCTTATGGGGTGGCAATGACTCTATAGTCTTCATAATTTAGTGGGTTTAGGTGTGTGGTGCATAGGGTGCATAGGGTGCATAGGGTGCATGTTTAGGTGTGGCTAATTATAAGGTTTATTTGGACTCAGCCAAAATTTTGGTTGTGCAATGACTTATGACCTATACTCTTACAGTTCCGCGATGCGAGTTACCATACGAAGTACGGTACTCCTAGACTCATAGTTGCGATACAAGGCGAGGAGCTTCGGTTTTCTGATCAAACTCTGCGAAAAAGAGCTTCAGTACCTACAGTAATCTCTTCTTATCAGGTAAGGTAAGGTAACTTACCTAGGTAGGGAGCTTGATGACTAAGCTACGTCAAAGATCATACTCGGTTTATACTTATGCTTACATAACCAGGCATCTATAATGATCGACAACTGCTGATCTGCCCCTAACTTCCTGTAGTTACTTCGTACACAACGACCACGTGCAAATATAGCATGGCAGCGTACAAATTGCACGAGGGCTAATACCTTGATTATTACTTACAGTACCTTAAGGTAAGGTAAGGTACACATTCGTAAGATGTTGTCGAGATGCATATAGGTACTGTAGATGTACGGTTGGTTACATTATTAGGTAATGCTTTTGCTTCTTCTTTCTTCCTCTTCTTCCTCTTCTTCTCCTTGACTTCCATTCTCAAAGCAAGGCACAAGCGAGAGACTGTAGCAATCTTAAAGCGGCCGGGAAAACTCTTCCCGCTTCCTCACCGGTCACCACTTCCCGAACCCCATAAAATCATTCCGTCTTCAATCTTAATTATTTCAATCTCAATCTCAATCTCAATCTCAATCTCAATCTCAATCTCAAATTCAGCTTCTCACACTTTCACTACTTCGATACTCTCCCGTCACTCCTTTGAAGAAAAGCTGTCCTCCTTTCTTTGCTGTTCCTATTCCTGTTTCTGTTCCTGTCGTGGCTGAGGAGGCGTGAACGTTAAGTTAACCTGGAACGTTATACTCCTGCTGCCCTGCCCCGCCCCGTTCCGTCTCAGGAACAATCCTTCTCAGCTTCTCGACTAAAGTGCCTCCAAACTACCTGGTAACTTCCTCCTAAACCGTTCAGCCAACTCCAATGCAGGTAACGTTAAACCAACTGAACTTTGGCCCGTTTGACGACTGCGGCAAAAACTGACCATTGACCGACTCCCCCGCAGGCCATTGTTCTTTACTGCCAACTTTCCACCTTCTGCCTGTCAATGACCATCACCACACAAACAAATGCAAATGGGGTTCGAATCAATCCGGCGCAATCGCATCAACAGTAATCGTTGAATTTACTGTTGATTCTACATATCAGTCAGCGAACAACACCTCCCCTGACGCTGTCTTCACCGCAGTGTCTTTCCGACCGGCTTCCGACTTGCGCTTTCGGCTTCGGTCATCTAAACGTTCATCATGCTACGAGCAGCAACTCCGCTAGCAATCCTGCTTTTCGCGGCCTTTGTACTTCTACTTCTTTCTGTCATCTCCACGCCAATCGTCAAGGCCATACCTTTGGCCTCATTTCGCAGGGTCAATTTTGGCGTTTTTGGGTATTGCAAGGGATCGCAGTGCAGCGGTGTCAGAGTGGGATATAGTACCGGTATGTGCAGACCTACTGTTCTATACCACTCATAGCCTGTGGGCGGGCTTGGTTCAATCGTGGAGTAGAACTATCTGGGATCTGGGGAGAAGAGTACCACTACCACTTCCATGAAGGAAGACATCTACCGTTCCAAATCCACGGAATCAAGAGAGTGAGGGCTTCAGGGTAAACTAGATTCGCAGACTGACTTGCTATCTTCATGTAGATGGCTTATTCGGAAGTGCCAATAACGACGGCGACTTTTCATTGCCCTCGGCCGCACGTCGTTCTTTGTCCTCGATACTTATCGTGCATCCAGTCGCCGCACTCCTGACGTTGATATGCTTCATCTTGGCTGCGACTGCTCATCTGCACTCGCCGTCTCACTCGCCTCGATACCTTTTGATCCTTCTCATCCTGCTCCTTCCGACGCTGCTGGTTACCCTGCTTGCATTCCTCATCGACATCCTCCTTTTCGTACCGCATCTGCAGTGGGGCGGATGGATCGTCTTAGCGGCAACGATACTTATTACCGCGAGTGGTATTGTGACCTGTGCCATGCGACGAACCCTTGTCAGCAGGAAAGCCCGGAAGAAGAGAATCGCGGAGAATGCGGAGATGAATGGAGAGAACTTTTATACCCGGCAGCAGACTGGTCGGGCCGAATCTCCCCCGCCACTATCCGCGAAACCGATTTCTCCTATGGTCAACGGGGCCCCTGGTGCGGACAGGCTACCTGCGTTTGCCACATATGACGTGAGCCAAAAAAGTCGTATAAGCGACGAGGATCGAATACCGCTGAACAACCGGACCCCTTCGAACAGGACGGCACCCAGTCCAGATAGTGCAGGCAGACCGGGCATGGTGGACGATGGTATGGATAGATACGGCGCACCAGCAAGAGGCGAACCACACGGAATGGGTGGCGGGCGCGGAGGTAGAGGCTATGGCGGGCCGAGAGATGAATTTGGAAATCCACTTAATGCTTCCGCCGCTTTTGGACCTGTGCCTCCGGGAGGGTTCCGAAGAGACTCATCGGACTCGAGGTTACGGAACGAACACTCTGGCGAAGCAATGGGCTCGACTAACTCTCGAGGTGGTCCTTACGGCGGAAGAGGAAGGGGCGGCTATCCCTCGAGAGGTAGCTACGATAGAGGCGGCCCTTATGGAGGTGGTCGCGGTGGACCACCACCGGGTATGAACGGTAGAGGGATTCCAATGGGACCCATGGCTGCAGGAGCCGGGGCTGGTATGATTGCAGGAGACATGGTCGGTCGTGGGCAACGAGGGCCTCCACCAGGTTACAGCAACGGCTATCCAGCACAGGGACGAGTGGGTCCCGGCCATTACAACCGCGAACAATCACCCGCCCCCTACGGCCCGGCAGGGCCTTATGGTAGGAGAGGTTATTCGCCGGGTCCAGCACCAGGTCCGGGTTACGCGAGGCAGAGATCTCCCGCACCTCCGCCAAGCCAAGGTGATCGCGGTTATGGGGCGATGATTCAGTCACCCATCGTCCCTGGAACCGGCGCTATGGATGCAAGAGAGAGCCCACCTCCCCCGCTACCGATCATGCTTCAGAACGACGGTATGGTAGGACAGGCGATCGAGATGGATGCCAATACAGGAAGTCCTTCACATACGCCAGGATTTGCTCCACCGAATCAGCTAAGAGACAGTGACGCCGACGTGCAAGGGATGGTTGCCCTACAACAGAATCGGCAAGACCCACCTGCAAGGAGTCCAAACGGTGAATATGGTGGGGAGCAGTAAGCTATCCTGTGCGCTCATATTTTTCAGTATCACGCTTACTGTAGTAGCTCGTACGTCCCACCTCGAGCAGCATGGGCCGGCGGCGTTGGTCGCAACGGCACTCCTCCCCTCAACACCAGCCAACCACTCGCACCTATTTACGGCTCACCCGTCGAGCTTCCAACACAACATTCGGCTCAGAGCTCACAGCAGCAAGCAGTCAAACACACGCGTGTGAACTCTAGCGACACCTACTACGAAGACGTTGACCCTCGCTTCGCTGAACACGACCCACCCCTTGCGAACAGCGGCGCTCTACCTCCATCACTGATGCCTGGACACGCAGGTGGGCAGCACATCGATCGAGGCCTCTCACCCGGTCACCATCTGGACCCAAGTAGCTCGTACGAAAGCATTCAGGAAGGGGCAAGATCGCCCGCAACAAGCGACACCAGCCAATTCACCTCCATCTCGCAACGAGGCGTGAACCCGAACTGGAGACCCGGCCCCAACGGGAGGGGAATGGCTCCGACCATGGGCGGTGTACCGAACAGAAGGCCAATGCAGCAAGCGCCACCGCAGCGGAGAGACGTTTTGACGTCAAATCCGGACTTTGAACTCGGGGTTGGTTCGAGAGGGGGAGTAGGTGGACGTCCAGGACGATCGGGAAGCTCACCCGGTCAGAGATATCCTCCCAACGACATGTAGCCGGCCCTGGTCGTTCGTTTCCTATGCTTTATCCTCCTCCATCATACCCGACCATCGAGGAATATCAACCATCTCATCGGCGTAAGGCACGCTGCACTACTACTTACCATTCTCAGCGCTATCTCTTCAGCACATGTACTTTGGCTTTACACGCACCATTCTTACTCTCTTACACCAGGGTCCTACCATCTTGTCTTGGGTTTACCATGCTGGTATCATACTCTGCATATGGATAGCTCAATGCACCTTCAGGGTCACTCTTCTAATTCATGTATATGGATATAAAGGATATAAAGGATATAATAGATTACTCTTAATATGTGAATATTACCAGTAATGGTACAGCTACAGATCTCGCGAATCGCGATAGAACAAACCTGCTAAGGTTAACAAGCATGTCAGCCCCTGCATGGGCATGCACATGATGCGTGGATGCATGCACGTGCTTGGAACAGCCGCCACGCCGGCGTTAACGTTAACGTTAGTTACTATAACGTTACCTTACAGATCGATCGATATCCCCGGTACGTGCCGCATCCACCAGGGTTCCAAATAATTCTAAGTCCCCACCAACCACACTTTCCCCCATCGGTGGAGCTTCTCACGTCATTCCCTATGGAGAAGAAGGACCGGCGCGTTCGATATGACCTTCCCTTAATAATCAAAGACAACCAAACTCAAAAGAGATGGTCTAGACCACCGTCCAAGCCCCGCAATGCGTAAGCGTACTATAAGCTGGACGGGCCAGGGGGTCCAAGATGATATAAACAGATGAACCCCCAGACTGATATCAGAGGGTAACGCACAAATCTCCAACTCAATCCGCAATCACACCTTCATACGACGTTCAACAAACAAGAAGTGCCCAAGATGCCCACAACCAAAAAAGTTGGCTCTCCCGGCCCCGCGAACACAAAGATCGGCGGCGTGCCCACGATGCACTACTTCGACTTCCAATCGCGAGGGCGAGGGCAAGTCGTCCGACTGATGTGGGAGGTCAGCTTACCCCCCATACCTTCCTTTTTCCTCCTCCCTTCCCTCCTCCCCTCTCCCTCTCTGCGCTCCTCAGCCCCTGATCCCCATCAATCCCTTCCCCCCCCCCCAAAAGTATCTCGTCCCTCCGCTGATGCCTGTGTGCAGGACGCCGGCATCGCATACGAAGACGTGCGCTACACCTTCGCCGAATACCCCGAGGCCAAAAACTCCACCATCAAGCAACTCAACCCGACGGGCAGCATCCCCGTCATCGAGCTGAACGGCAAGATCTTGACGCAGAGCTACGCCATCCTGCGCCACTTCGCCCGCCTGCTGGGGAAGTATGATGGCGCGACGGAGGACGAGAGGTATTGGGCGGATGCCATGTGCGATATCGCTATCGATTGTACGTCCTTCGTCTCTCCTCCCCTCCTCGACCCCCGTCGCCGCCCTCGCACGCCGTCAGAACGACGTGACTCTCGTTTGGCGAGGCGAAGCACATGCATCCGTAGAGCTAACGCGTCCCTCAAAAACCCAGGGCGCACCCTCTTCATCACGGCCTTCTTCTCGCCCGACAAGGCCAAAACCTACCCGGCGCACCAGTCCGGCGACCGCGACCGCTTCCTGTCCGCGCTGGAAACCCACCTCACGACGAGCGACCTCTCGCGCCGCGGGCCGTTTGTGATTGGGAAGGAGGTTACGTATGCGGACTTGGTTATCTATCAGGTCTGCCATGATGAAAATCTCACGCAGGATGGCGCGAAGGGGTTGAAGGATTATCCGCGGCTGAAGCAGATGGTTGAGGCGGTGGAGGGGAGGGAGGGTGTTGGGGCGTTTTTGCGGAGTGAGCGGTATTTGGGGTAGGGGGGGTGTGTGGGAGGTGGGCGTGAGGGGTGGGGAGGGGAGGGGAGGGGAGGTGGGTAGGGAGGGAGGGGGGGGGGAGGGGGGGGGGTTTGCTTTGTGGGTGCTAGAAGCACGGTCTGTGCGGAACAAGGGAGCTGTCAGGGCTTTGTTGCTCCAACGTCGGACGACCGGCCGTCGCTTCGCTGCGCTACAGTATGTACATGCTACCTCCATACACCTAAACGTCCACAATTCCAGGCACAAATACCAAACTCTGACAACTGCTTTTTTTGATTGCTTGCTGTGAGTTTCCGTCTTCGACATGACAACCACCCCACCAAGTCACCTACACCCGCTCCTCGCCGCATCCGATTCGCGCCGAGCTCGACCCGTCCTTCTTCTCTTCCAGTCCTTACTATTATAAATAAGCCCTTCGCACCTATCCGTCCATCCCCCATCCCAGTCCTAGCACCAGGCCCAGCTCCCGGCCCATCCCACCCACCGAACCAGAGGCCCGACTCCATCGACGGAGCCAAAGGATAGAGAGAGCACATCTCCGTGAGATAACAGCGTTGCACAGCACAGCACAGCACAACACACACACACACTCACACACTCACACACTCACACACTCACACACCAAACTGACACGAGGCCGTCTCGAACGAAGATACATGCTCTCTCCTGCCAATTGCGGTTGCCTTCTGGCTCAAATCGGGGAATGGGGTGGGGTGGGACGTGTGTACTGGCCGTTCCGTTCCATTGAGCGAGTAGGTGGGTGGAGAGATGAGCACGTTGATCGAGGGGTGGGATCTGGGATGGGTAGGGCAGGGTAGGTTGGGCTGCTCGGTTGGGGCGAGAGGGGAGTTCTGGGAAAGAGGATACGATACAATGGTGGAGTTGGGGGAAAGGGAAAAGGGGAGACGTGGTGGATGTTAGAGTTCTGAACGCGTTGCGCGGTGGTTGTGAAGGGGAGATGAGTGTGGGTAGGGTAAGTGGATGCGGGTGCGGATCTGAGTGCGGGGTGCGAATGCCGGTGCTCAAGGGCGCATGTTTGCATGGCGAGGAAGTTCAGACTTGCCTTGTTTTGCATCACGATTGTGTGTAGCGTGACGGTACTCGAGTCATGCCCCAAGCAAACACACTTCGGCGCAGCCAAGATCGACAGCAACCCTGGTCCCTTTTTCCAGGTCCCAGAATGGTCCTTCTCCCCCCCCAACGAAGCAGGGGTCCAACGCTTCGAATACTTGTCGAAATTCAAATCTTACAAAACCTGAACGGACCACCAAGGCGAAGCACGACGCACATGGCCAGAAAAGACACAAGACTCCCATCAAGTCGCCAAGATACTCCGTCCCCCATCCGCCGTCAACCTCTGCCGGACCCTAACTTTCAAATACCGCATTCCCAACTTCCCCGCCTTCTTCGTCATTCTCCCATCCCCGTCCTGCACTTCCCTGACACGCACCATCGCCGACGGCGCGAACAACAGCGCCTCTCCCGGATCAAGATGCACGACGGCGTCGAAGATTTCCTCGAGATTACGCTCCGAGCCCGACGCGCCCGCGAGGTGCGCTTTCAGAGCGTGGAGCCACTCCGGGGACGTGAAGCGATGGACAAACGTCATGGAGCTGAGGTTCAGCAGTTTCGGTGAGATGGTAGGCTCCTGTGTCGCAATGACGACGCGGGTAGCGAGGTGGCGCTGCTGACGGATGACGGAGAGGAGGGTCTCGGTGAAGATGTTGGCGGCGGGGGAGTTCGTCATGAACTATTGTGGGGTGTCTGGTTAGCTTGAAGGCTGGCGGAGGGGGGACGATGGGATTTGAGATAAGCGTACCTTATGGGCTTCGTCGAGGGCGATGATGCGGCTGGCATTGCTGCGGTCTTCGAGGAAGAGGGCGAGGCAGATGTTAAAGAGGACGCAGGCTGCGCCGTCGTCGATGAAGGGGCAGCTTAAATCGACGATCGTGAGGCTGCCGGTCTGGAAGCTCCAGATGTCGGGTTTGCTGCGTGACTTGGCGAGCGCCGCTTCGGTCTTCGCCCGCTCGGCTAGCTCCCATCGTCTCGGGGCCTTGGCGCCTTGCTTGGTGGGTGGGAAGATGGGCTTGATGCTGGGTGGCTGGTTTCCTGCTTGAGGTGGAATGTCCATGAAGCTTTCGAGTAGGTTGAGGCGTAGTCTAAGCGGTCCGTTTTGCTTGTCGGTGAACCCCTCGTCGAGGAGTCTACTCTTGAAGATTGCATAGTCGAAGCCTGGGGCACCCTCGGACTCTACAGCCATTCGGCGAAGGATATTGCAGACCACCTGCCGATTTGTGAGTACTTGTTTCACAGCAATAATGAAAGGTGATGACTCACTTCCATATACAACGGCATTGGCCCATCATTCTCGCTGACAGCCATCAAGCTCATCATCTTCCGAATGTCCAGATCCTTCTCTCGTAACAACATCGGAACGACCGTTGGCTTCGCTGCACCGGCTGGGAGTCCAGGCAGGTTCTCGTACGCCTCCTTCATGCGCCAGAAGTTCGTCGGCGAAACAAGAACACGCACAGGAATACCAGAGGAACAAAGATAAGCTGCCTCGCATATCTGGCCGCTCGAGTGGCTTGTGAACGGATCATAATGGAAGACAATACCTGCAAGCGGATTGGGGAGTTTGCCAAGGACCGATGGCAAAAGAGAATTCTCGAGCATACACGCAAGCGTGTGGCTCTTGCCACTACCTTGAGAACCGCAGATGAATGCTGACCAAGGAGTGTTGACATTCAGATGGATGCGGCCATCTTCCAGCCCTGGATGTTCGTTAAGCTTGCCAGCTCGAGATACCCTCATGTACTCTTCGTAAACGTCAATCTCTGCGGCCAGGAGACCGTACTGAGGGAACTCATCAGGGAGCCCGCGCGGTGTAGTCCCAAGGTTTTGAGTGTCGACACTCACGAGGTCCTGCACGGCTGATGAAAAGAGCGGGGTGGTTCGGAGCTCTTGGCGATGTGTATCGACTGCATTGACGTCCATGGTACGCATGGCCGTGGAGAGGAGACCCATCTGCGTGTCAAACGCGTCACTGAGGACGGCTCTTCCTGCCATGGCTCGCACGGGGAGAGGTGCAGTCGTACGTTGTCTTTGGCGTAGTTTTGCAACTTTCCGCGTTGCTGAGACGGAGTTGCCCTCGGTCGCAGGAATTGCAGCGGAAATATCAGCGACTAGAGATTCCATGTTTGCCAATACAGGTGTGCTTTAAATAGAAACGTGCTTTGCTTTCAGGCAGCGAGATAGATAGACAGTGATAATGCTCGAATGTAGTAGAGACTAGGTACGTTGAAGGTTATGGAAGGAGAAACACGTAGCAGACAAATAACTTTAGAATCCACGAGATGTTAGTGTTCATTTTATAAGTTTTTGCATTCACTCGCGATGCTGTTCTGTGTTGACAAGTTTTCAAGGCAAGTGTGTAAAGCGCGTTGTAGGCATTCGCCACTGATGATCCTCAGAGGAAGGATAAAATTCAACAATTCAAGACGCCAAGATGCGATAACCGGTGAGGAGTAGATGCAATTATCAATCCTCTCTTTCTGATCCCACGAGTAGAGGATTGCCTCTTCTTTCCTGTCCATGGCTGGTAAAATTTGCTTCAAGCGAGCAGCCTACGGACCCGCCGCTTCAACGTCTCTATAAGAAACTCCACGTCCCCAGCACGACTTGCCATTCTTCATTCCGTCATGCGAGAATACAGCCTTCTGTCTTCTTCCTCCCGCCGACTGCCATCTAGAGATAACACCTTCGGCAATCTGTCAACCTAAAAGGTGAACTCTGACGGCTTGCAGTGTGTTGTAAAGCTCTCCACTGCAGTGCTGATGAAATCTCCTAGTACCACTTCTCACTACAAGTACAAAGAATCATACCTACACCAGAGGTGCCTTTACGTAGGGACGTCGCTAGGCCGATTAAAGTCTCTGGCCAAGATCCCTCAGTCCTTACTTGCGTCAATATATAGCCCTGATCTTCCACATATTACTCCGTCTACCGGTTTATGCAAAGATTAGGTATGTGATTGTAATGAAATCACCACTGCTGCCCATGCACAGTCCCTTCGGCCAGTCCGCGTTGCCATGATCCAAGTGTTCTTTCCCACTCTGTTGAGATACCGAGCAGATCTCTAACAGGTACAGTTTTGCCTTTTGATGTAGAGTGAACCGCAAGGAAGTCTAAATGACCCAGTAGCGGCCAAGGCAAACAACGAGGTTCTGTGAGACTTCCTGGGATTGCTGGTTGCAGAGGGCTCTGCCATGCGGTCTCGTGAAATGGATGCGTGGTGTGACTTACTTTGAAGGCCTGGGGGACTGAAGATAGTTCGCGTGAGATTGGCTGGTCTCTTCTGAGGGGGACATATGAGTTGGTGGAGTTTGTCGTATCTCCTCCAAGAGAGATGGACTCCCGAGAGCGCTCATTCGAAGGGGACGGAGCACGTATGGCAATCACAGAGCTAGGGCTCTTTGACTCTGAGTGTGGGTGATGGACAGTATCTCTGTTTCCAATCTGGGTCTGTGCGTCTACTGAATAGAGCACAGGCGAGTCCGTTTGTACAATAGCGTCAGTGTTGGGGATAGTTATCGAATCTCCAGATTGCAGAGATCTTTGCCTGGTCGTTGAGCGAATCATTGGCCCACATATTATGGCTGTAGATTGAATGGACTGTGAACTTGCTGCAGAGAGGACGAGGATGCTCTCATGAGGATTTGGATGAGGCTTTCTGGTCGATCGCATTTTGTATATGAGGGCATCGTTAATTGCTGAGACAAGACTCCTTAATGTCTTTAGGACATCTCTCTCGGCATTCTCTCCGACATATGGATAACTCTCCAAGGGTATGGACCCCCAAATAAATGGAAGGTCAATCCCAGGAACAGATGTAGCGCGGTGCCTTTGGATTCCCAGAAGTTTCTCATGAAAACTCTAGCTTCGCGATGTAAGAGAAGTAGGAGTCCTAAAATTCGGCGGAACACTCCGTGTCAATGTCAAGATATACTCAGGGCTTTGCCGCTTCTCACCGCATTCACCACACAACCACAACAGCCACAAAAATACATGCGTGGGTCTTGACACATAGCGCTCTGTATGCTGTTTTCCATATTCATTTCACAATTATGCGTGTTTTGAACAGCATCCCGAGACCATTCGTAACTTCGTTCCAGTTGAACGTTGTACTTGTAGGTCCACCTTCAGAGCCTTGGCTGCGTTAGTTGACGAGGGCTGAAAATATAAGGAGCCCAGTGTAGCTATGCCAGCGCCACCTGAGCAAGGGCTACCGGGTCCAGAACTTACTCGGGTACACGACGATGAAGACACCTCGGTCCTTGCATTTGCCAGAGGACCACCAAACTCGATAGAAGAAGTGCAGCGCAGGATTTCCCTCCAACAGGCGAAACGAAAGCTTGGTATCGTTGAAGCGGATTGGCTGCCTTTGCAGCAGGAGATTTCGAAGTACCTCAAGAGTACGATAGATGAGTACAGAACGAACACAACTGCAGCGCTTGCATTTCTCCATGACACCGGCGCCAAAGACCGCTATTTTGGATTGGTGGCAGACGAAGAAGCCGAAGGGATGCTGGTGAATCGGGCTGGATTGGCGTGGGGCTTCGATGATGACCAGTATGTGAGACATGCAGCCTTTATGAGCTTAGGCTAATCTGTGAAGGATTGTCCAGCAAATTGCTGCCATCGTAGGTGCTTGGAGGCCACCGCCTTCATCTTACAAAGGCTGCAAAGTTCAGGTTCCGGAGATAACAACTGCAAGCTTCTCAATTGAGGAGCAAAACGCAACGGCCAAGCACAGGATGAATCCGAAAGCAACGAGTTATAGCTTCGATAGATGGTTGCTCGAGCCCGAGCTTTTCATTTCCCCTGTCCTGGAAACTTCAAAGCCGTGGCTAAAGATCTGCCTGTACGTCGGTGGAGAAAAGAAAGGTCAGGGCCACAAGTATCTAATGCTGGACCACAACACGAGTCTTGCCAGCGTCAATTCTCAAGTGTTCAATGCCTACTACCGGCAGCTGGCAGCGACTTATCAGAATTTGCATGAGGACTCGATTCGTGGTTATATTGTACACTACGGTGGCGAAGGTAGTGGCAGTGTTGGGCGGATCGCAGCGTGGGATGATGGAGCCTGGGCCGTTGCACTTGTTAGATTGCTTGCGGCTGGAGAAAGAGATCAAGTCGTCCTGAAGAGCTGTGTGGATGTACACTTCTGAGCTGTACAGCTCTCTGGCCGTTGAAGAGTCCTTTTCATGTATCAAAGCAGTAGGAAGAGAACGACACCTAAGACTTGAGCTTTCGGCAGATGTTTGCATGATGAATGTCACCATGTTGTTTGAATGCCGGTGAAGCGAGGAGTGCGGGTAGCTGCAACGTGGTGAATGCTGGTGCAAGTCGGGTGTTCATGTGGGCTACTTAGGACGCTAGCCCTAACACAGCTAGCGTGGCTGCGACTGTCCCTTAGCCGCTTTAAACGAACATCACTTTAATTGAACCTCATCTACGGTATTGCAGTGATGGCCAAGGGCATTTAGGTGATATCAGCTTGACAGAAGATGCTTCTATTGTCATTATATACGTGCTTTCTGATCTTGTACACCATGACTCTTGCGTGTGATTGCATGATGTTCTGCACCTGTATATGAAGGCCACGGTCGGCCTGTCTTCCTCAATGATATCCTGAACCCAAACCCTTGGTCATCATGAAGATCTGCCTGGTGCTATCATTAACTTCATGTTTTCGTCACATCTTTGAGCCATCCATTGATTCATTCAACAGTCATCTCGCCTAACCTTCGGTTAGCCGCCGTGAATACTCGCCTACGACGATGAATGTATCCGAAGTGTTGAAAATTTTTCGTCATGTTGGGGTTTAAGTACCATGCCCACCCCTCTCAAGATCTGACGCTCTTCTTCCTCCAAACTCCATCTTCATATACTGTATATATATGAGCTGCCGCTGCCACCTTCTCGACATCGCAGATGAACAATGTCTCTCCTTGTGTGACTGCTCTTTCGCCTTCTTGTATGACTCTTTGTTTTGCACTCCAACATCTATGTCGCTCAGGGCATCGCGCACCCAGGACACCTAGAGCATTCTGTTATCCAACCCCACACCTACATCATTGCTGGGCATAACGCGCCCGCACCATCATAGGCAGGCCGCCATCCGTCCTCACACCCACCTATCTGCTGGGCATAACGCGCCCGCGCCATCTCTGGCAGCCTGCTGTTCATCCTCACACCCATATATATACTAGGCATAACGCACCCACGCCATCTTAGGCTGTCTGCCATCCGCTATCCGCCCTCGCGCACTTGGGGCGTCTGATCATCCCCAAACATCCAGCATATCTTGGATGATTTCTTGAAGACACTTTGATCATTCCATGGCCTTCGGCTGTCTTTCAAACCGATTGACACCACTGGTATTGTTAAAAAGGTTGTGTGAATACATGTGAAATGCCCTGCAACTATACGGTAAGCCTCTCATTCATCCCAGAAGTGACTGTTCACTTACAAATCCTGCCAGCATCAAAGTCCCTGGAAGTCTTTTGAAATACGTTTGCCATGCAAAGTCGTCGGGAAACTGCCTTTTTCCTCTCATTATCGATACAAAGTACCAGAGGAGCAGAGCCCACAGATATACCTCCTTCAACTTACGTTGAAGGAGGCGAAAAGAAGGGCGAGGGAGGCATGCCTTTTCCCCTGCCCATCGACATCAAGTATCAAGAAGCACAGCCCACGGAATTGCACCTTCCAACTTGCGTTGAAGGAGGCGAAAAGAAGGGCGTGAGAGGCATGCCTTTTCCCCTGCCGATCGATATAAAGTACCCAGGAGCACAGCCCACATATTTGCACCTTCCAACTTGCGCTGAAGGAGGCCAAAAGAAGGGCAAGAGGGCAAACTGCACAGAGGTAGTGGCAGTGTTGCGCGAATCGAAGCGCACAGTGTGGGGCCTGGGCCGTTGCTCTTGTTAGGTTGCTTGCGGCTGGAGAAAGGGATCAAGACGTCTTGAAGAGCTATGCAGAAGTACACTTCTGAAACGTTGGAGAAGTGGCTGTCGCTCTCTGTAGAACTCTCTTGCCGTTCAAGGATTCTGTCGAAAGAGATGAAACTTCCGGTGGCGTTTCAGAGAGGACAAACCACCAAATGGTCATACATACGCGGGACTCACATCCGCCAAAGAAGGTACGGGGAGACCATCATACCGTTTTGGATCCATACAGGCCAGAGGTCGGTCATATCCTCGAAAGCCTTTTATTATTCAAGAAAGTTGCGCGATTGCCCTGGAGAAGACCTCAGAACCACGACAACAGAAGAGATCCATTCTTCGGCCAGGGCAGAGCCCTTTAAGGACCACGCCCAGAATTCTTTGACTTCATCTCAACGCTCGGGTGGACGGCGAAGGTCACAACGGTCGTCAAGATTCGCAGCCAAAGCAATACTGCATACCTAGACACGCCTGTTAAAGAAGAAATTCATCGGTGCTTGGGCTAGGTGCGATGGTGATAGTTGCGGAAAGGGGCGAAGCGCCCTTGTGAGGCAAAACCTTAGGCAGCCGTATCAGCCAAAGTAGACCTTGACAAGGCAGCAAAAGAGCAACCACCAAATGCTCACATATATTCGAGGATCGTGAATGCGCAGGATCCAGAGAAGAGAACTGCAGAAGGCTTCTCAAATGACGAGCAAAACACAACGACCAAGCACAGGATCAATCCAAATGTACTGTCAATGCGTCGTGCTGGGGTCGTCGAAGGTCGTGGACTCACAGCAGGACAGTACGAAGAAAATAGCCCACTCTTCGTTGTGTGCCAACGTGGAAGCAATGAGGTGCAGACGGCACCAAACAACGACCATCCGCAACGACGTCTCCTTATCTCGATCGCTCATGCAGGATATCCCACGGAATATTAGAGTTCTCTTACGACCCCACCACCATTCCAAACGACCTTAACAGCTGCGCAGAAGGAGTACCTGCTCAAGATGACATTTGCACAACGAGCCTTTCTGACCTATACCAATGCGGTCATTGACAATAAGCCCGTCTTCGAGACCGTGGCTACGCTCAATATTGCATCCTTATCGAGCAGACACCTTCATCTCTTCGCCAACACGACTTATGGGCCGCTTTGCCGAACTTGCGAACGCTGAAACTAGTTATATCCCCAGACTGGCGAGATATCTTGTCAATGTCCCTGCGAGAGAGGATGGCGAACGTCTACTTGCGCCCCCTGAAAAGCCCAGAGAGCACCCAACATGATTTGGCGAAGAAATATCTTAGATGGCAAAACAGCTCCCATGGAGCCGGCGTAGCTGAAAGGAAGAGATGCAAGAAGCTTTTTACCGTTCAACACTGCTTGGAAAATGAATGACCTACGGAGGTATAAACCAGTCAGTACTGCGGAGAGGATGATGAGCCTGCACACTGGACTCACGCGACTTTTTGGGCAAGCGAGAGTTGCCAGGACCCCGCCACATGGACGAAGACGGGCACACTGTGTATTTTGAATGAAGGATGATATCAGAGAAGAGAAAAGAAGAGACTTGGGAACAAACAGCTTGCTTGTTACAAGTTTATGAACCTCGGTGTGGAAGAAAGAGCCGAAGACGGGCACACTGTGTATTCCGAATGAAGGATCCTATCAGAGAAGATAGAGGAGGAGACTTGGGAACAGGAAGTTTGTCTGTCATGAGTACATGAACCTCAGTGTGGAAACAGGAGCCTAGCAATGAGATCGCAGAGTACACCGAGATTAGAGGACCTTTCTCTTCTTCGAACCCAAGTCCACAGATCGGACTGGCAGGAAATGATCAAGAGTGCAAACGAGAGCGGGGACAAAAGCCCATATCAGCCGACCGCCCGGAGGCACAATCGGACTGTGGAAGGGCACGAAGATGTTGAATCCCGAAACCGCAGATACTGTCATACATGCTCCCCAAAGTAGCAATATGCCACGTCGTTCGATGTCGGGGCTTGCTGTTCCTGGTGGAACGCCCAGTCTGATGAGATACAAAAAGAGCAATAAGAGAGGAAAAGAGAATCATCCATACATCTTGACGTTCGACTGTCGGGGGCTGCTGTTCCTGGTGGAACGCCCGGTGTGATGAGATACAAAAAGAGGAATGAGAAAGGGAAAAAGAGTCGGTCATACATCTCGACGTTTGACTGTCAGACCTGCTGTTCCTAGGTCCAACGCTCGGTGTGATGAGGTACAGAAAGAGCAATGAGAAAGGGAAAAACAGTCAGTCATACATCGCGACGTTCGACTGTCGGGGGCTGCTGTTCCTGGGTGGAACGCCCGGTGTGATGAGATATAAAACGAGCAATGAGAAAAGGAAGGAGAGTCAGCAATATGCCACGTCTTTCGACTATCTTGGGCTGCTGTTGTTGGTGCAAAGCCCTGCGAACGAGGTCCAATTGGGGCCAGAAGGAGAATAAAGGAAAATTAAAAAAAAAAGGGAAGAAATTAAAAAAAGAAAAAGAATATCAAAGAAAAGGAAAGGAAAGGAAAGGAAAGGAAATCAAAGAAAAGGAAAGATAATCAAAGGAAAGGAAAGGGAAGCAATACGTCAGGTCACTTGTTTGCCTAGAGCAGTTGTCCGTGGTGAAGGCCCTGTGGGATGAGGAATAAGGGCAATGAGGAAAGGAAAGACTAGGGAAGAAGTCAGATCCATGCTACTTCCGTAGCCAACAAGAAGAGTATATAAGGGATATCAGGGCAGCACGCCCTGAACTCCATCCCTACTGAATATAAGAAAGTGTTATTGGTGTGGGTGAATGGTGTATGGGCATCTGTGTACGTCACTCTCTTCGTCAGCTGGCACGGTGGATCTAAAAGCCGGAATCGGCCTCGCTTCGGTGGCACGGAGCCCTATCGAGGATTCACCGTGCTTAAGCGAGCGTCTATATCAGTTTCAGTTTTCATACCCAAGCAATCTTGAAAGCTCTCATCTTTTTACATAACACATCCACCAACTGACTGTCCCTACTGCAGATACGTTACTGCTCGTTGCTCACAGCTAAGCCGGAGCAACTCTGTGCCCATTGTTTCCAGCCAGGAAACCTCACCAGCAAGCCTCTTGGTCCAGGTACGTCGAAAAGTTCTCCATTGACGTTGCGTGATTCTTCGACGCGCGATACTCTCGCAATCTCTGCCTGAACCCAGAGCTATAGTTCCAAAACAACGTCTCTCTCATAACACAGCTGCGAGATCGCCACTTCTGAGTTTTACGGGACTTCCTCTAGCTTCATAAACTCCATTTTCACACGCTTTGAAACGCACGTCGAACATTGAGCTAACACCTTTCCATGACAGAGATATTCCAGGCCACCACCATGTCTGCCACTCAGCAGCTCCCGAGCGGCAACAAAGCGTTCGACACTGCAGACATGAGCAACGCGCTTGCTGACACGACCGACGCTCACAACAAGGAATCCAACACTCAGGCTGGAGACAGCGCCGCTCGAGCTCGAGAGCAAGGGTGGGCCGAGCCGGAGAAATACAACTACTCGGCGTACAATGCTTCAGGTCGTGAGGCTACGGACTCGACGCTTGAGCTCACGGACTGGGCTTCCAATGCTGCCAAATACGAGTGGAAGGATGAGTTTGGAGACATCGGACCGCCACACCCTGAACTTGAACGCCAGCTTTTCCACGAGGGAACTGGTACTCACTCTGGTATTTTGTTTCAGAAGTAAGTAACATCACTAGGCTAGAAGATATGGGTCAACTCACTGATCAACCACAGAGTCATATCCATCAAAGTTAGCCTCGAAGGCCCAGTCAAGGTTCAACCCGTTAGAAAGGTTTGAGATTCTTGCAGCGGGCCTGAAACATACCTGGAAGCTAACGCACTATGGTAGTTCGAAGACGCTGGTCTCCATCCTATCATGCTTAAGAACGTTGAGCTTTGCGGTTATACCGAGTTGACACCCATCCAAGCTTACGTCCTGCCTGCTGTTCTGAAAGGTTACGATGTAATTGGCTGTGCTCAGACGGGTGAGTCGCATTCAAGCTCTTGATAGAAACAAGGCTGCCAGATTGCTAACATATCGGTGTTACAGGGTCGGGAAAGACAGCCGCTTACTTCATCCCAACGCTGTCAAAGCTCATGGGTAAAGCCAAGAAGCTCGCTGGTCCTCGCCCCAATGTAACCGGCGCCTTCAACTCTGCAACCGACTCCGTCCGTGCTGAACCCTTGATCCTGGTCGTCGTCCCAAGCCGTGAGCTAGCAACTCAGATCTTCGATGAGGCACGTCGTCTCTGCTACCGTTCAATGCTCCGTCCATGTGTTGCCTATGGTGGCGCACCTGTTCGTGACCAACGTGAAGAGCTGCAGAAAGGCTGTGACGTTTTGATCGCAACACCTGGTCGCCTGATCGACTTTATGGACAAACCCCATCTCCTGAGTATGAGTCGCTTGAAGTAGGTCGCACTTCTCAGCCTTCTTTTGAATATCAAGTACTAAACCTCGAAGGTACACTATCATCGACGAAGCGGACGAAATGCTCAACGCAGACTGGACTGAGGATCTGAAGAAGATTATGTCTGGTGGTGGTGAGTAGTTTCTCGAGGTTGCAATTGCAGTAACTAACGGGTACACAGATTCCAATGAAGATGCTGACCATACCTACATGATGTTCTCGGCGACCTTTCCCAAGATTGCTCGCGCATTGGCGGCAGAGTATATGTCCCCGGACCACGTTCGCATCCGCGTCGGCCGCGCCGGTAGCACTCATCTTAGCGAGCTGCTCACTCAAACCGTATGTGAAAACCGTATCTTCACTGATAGTGTTTGCTGACCGTATTACAGGTCGTCTTCGTCGACGAGGACAAGAAACGCGCTGCTCTCTACGACCTGCTCATGTCTATGCCTCCTTCACGTACCATTGTCTTCGTGAACAACAAACGTCAAGCAGACTTTCTGGACGACTTTCTGTACAACCAAGGACTACCTAGTACATCAATCCACGCCGACCGCACTCAGCGCGAACGCGAAGACGCATTGTAAGTCAATCCTAGGCTTTGCCACGAAGATCCGGCTGACGATAGCTCTCAGGAGATCGTTTCGTGCTGCCAAAGCTCCGATCCTCGTTGCTACTGGTGTTTCCGCTCGTGGTCTTGATGTGAAGAACGTCATGCATGTCATCAACTACGATCTACCGAACACCACTTACGGAGGTATCGATGAGTATGTTCATCGCATTGGTAAGCTTGTCCAATCTGCGCTTTACAGCTGTAGTTTCTGACACCTAGCCTCAGGTCGTACTGCACGAATCGGCAACATCGGTCTTGCTACTTCTTTCTACAACGACCGTAACGAAGACATCGCCGATGACTTGGTCAAGGTGCTTATGGAGACGAAGCAACCTGTGCCAGAGTTCCTTCAGCAGCATGTACCTGAAAATGGCCAAGTCACCTTCGAGGATGATGACGATACCGATCGTGACGACGAGGTCGCGAAGAACGGCACCTCCGCTTCAGCTACTCAAAACGGTCCTTCGCAAAACGGCTCTTCTTTCCAGGAACTCAAAGGCGCTCAGGTTCAGGACGCTTGGAGTCCAGCTCCAGCTACGGCAGTCACCAATTCTGGCTGGGGCGCGTCTACTACCCCGTCAAAGGATGCGTGGACCTCGCAGCCAACCACAGATGCTCCCCCGGCGGTGTCGTGGTAGCCTCGTTGACCAGGCTTTGCAAAGCACGTTGTTGGAGCGAGCAATGAAGCGATTTCGAGATCACTCTCTTGCAATGACTCCTACACGAGAGCGCCTATTTCCTTTACACATTCTTTTCTGGCGAGGTGCCACTTCTAGCTTCGGTCTCTTCGTTCTCTGTGGTAGCATACCACCTGCAGAGTGGAGACGATCTTTAGCTGCTATCTCTCGGGATATTTCTTTCATTGATACCAAATGAGCTGGCACGGATGGCCACGGGTTCTGTTTGATGTGACAAGGGTCGAGCTTCGTGCTCCTTTTCGTCTACTTCAAACTCTCTGTATCCAGCCAGACTCCTTTGTAGCTAAATCAATTACTCTACAGTCCCTCTGATGTAGCTGTACCTACAGAAATCTTGGAGTGAACGTTTTGCAAGTGCTACTGAAATTGATACTGTACTGTAAAACATGCCAATTGAGACTCCGAAACATCTCAATTATGCACTGTAACAGCGAGTCTTGTAGATCTACGAGTGAGCTTGCCACTAGGCATCCAAATGGCAGAAATAGAACACTATCTACCAAGCAATTACAGTGATCTTGAGTTAGGTGTAGTGTGTTGTGACTCGAGAGCTCACTTCACCACCTCACATGCTCAGCTTCAGCAACACTCCAAGCAACCACCATACCCACAACACAGCTGCTCATGGACAGCCTCGCAGCAATTGACCTATTCATCGTCACCTAGCTCCATGATTTCCAGCTTAAAGGTTCTTCTGCACGACATCCACTCCGAACATCCAACACTTTCGACAGCACTTCTCCCGTAACCAAAGAGCAATTCACTCAAAGTCGAGATCTTTCCAAGCCAAGATGAATCACAGCGAAGTGACAGAGACTGGCGGCGGCTATGTTCAAATGCCTCAGCCGGAGGTTGCTGTTGTGGGTAACGGCCTCTCGAACAACACCTCAGCTGGCACTGGCGACGCGTCGCCTCGAGTTCGAACTCCGCACGAGAACGAGTACGACACTCCACCGTAAGTTCCAGCTCTGATGGTTGTTTGATCGGTGGGAGAAGGAGATCGAGGGTTGTCAACTCACTTGCTGCAGTGACAACATTGTCGAAGCGGTTAGCCCTACGAGCTCGAGAAAGCAAGGATTGCTTCGAGCCGCTAGTTTGGGAATTCATCGTAAGTGTTAGCACCCATGTTTGAGAGCTCGTAGCAGGGGCGTGAGCCTTTTCGTGTGTTGGAGTCTAGATATTTGCTCTGAGAGGTGACATTGGAGTTCATGTCCAGGTCTTTGCTGACCTGACTTGGCCACAGCACATGCTGGAAGGGCTTTGCGTCCGGTATCTCCAAGTCCTCGCCCCGCCCTCGCTCGACACATCCCTCGTCCGATCTTCACGGGAGCTCTTGCTTCTAGGTTCCAGTCCAGCCAACAGCAGGGGCTGGCTGCACCAAGTGGAGAGCTGAGCGCGTATCACGGTCAAGCTCACGGAAGCCAGTTCGAGAGAAGTGACAACGTTCCGCCCCTCGGTCTTGCTCAGAAAGCGTATCATCCGACGGCCGATCTCTATCCTCGCGGTTGTGAGCCTTACAGCTCAACTCAACCCGAGATGTTCGAGCTACCATCGAAGGAACCAATTGACTTGAATCCGTACGTACGCCGTGCCGACGAAATCGGTCCAACACATCGGATTTCTGGTCTTGGTCACCTAGGTAATATGCTGGTACCTCGTGGATGGAAGGAAGGTGATGAGCCAATCACACCGAAAGAAGCTCATGAGCTGTACAACGAAGCGAGAGGTAAGGCACAAGATGCACTGGAGAAGATGAAGGAGGATATAGATAAGTTGCCAAAGGAAGAGCAAGAAAAGCGGAGTGAGGAGCGAGACAAGGAGTGGAGTAAGCAATTCAAGAAGGACGATCTGATTCTTAGAGAACGTATCAAGATCTATGATGACTACCATGAACGTAGGCATATGAGAAACCAACATCTTAAATTTAGATCGCTGGGATCATTCTCAAATTTGGGACAACCACTACTGCACACAATGCAGCCACCAGTTTCAACGTCAGTCCCGCAGTATACGGAACCTCTTGCGCCGGTCAATTTCCCTCTTCGGTCAAGGCCAGATCTTGAGCTTCGATCCGCCGGGTACGGTGAGTGAACCAGAAAAATATATCCTCGTGACAGGTGGGAACATCTTTAACGTCTGCAGGTATAGAGCCAGCTCCAGCGTCTTCAACAAGCTACGCAGATCCGCAGAGTCTAGATCCTACTCTCCTCAACCAGTCCGTGCCTGCGGTGTACAATCGTTTCCAGACTTCCCAGATCGATATCATGAGGAGGAAGGCCGAGACGGAGCAACAATTCGGCTCATTCCTAGCCCAGTATTCGGGACTGTCCAACAGCTCCGTTCCCCCAGGTTTCCGTTCACCGCTAAGTGGTCCACAAGCGGGGCCGTTTGCCAACGTTCACACGGGGTATAACGAGCAATCTCCAACAGTCCAAAGTGGCTACTTACCGCGACCATTGCCGTACGTTTCTCCAACAAAGCAGAGATTTGCACACTGGAATCACACATTACCGCGAATCTCACCGTTGGACCGACCCAGGAATATAGCAAGTTCGTTCCCAGTCGGTCCGGAAGCATCGAGATACCCGGTGAGCTCTTTGTTCCGCGATAACGGCGGATTTGGAATGCCATACCCACAGAATGACCCATCAGGCATGGCAGTTGTGTACCCTTCACAAACTCGGTTGGACCCTGAAGCTTTGACATTAGACACGAGCGGTGCCAGCGCACAGATACTCAAACCAAAGAAAAAGGTAAGGGCGTCTTATGCCCACAAATGTGATACTCGTGGACTGACAAACGGTGCAGAGAGCTTCCAGAGCCAAGCCCGCGGAGTTGAAAGAGAAGGCATGGTATTTCGACGATATCAAGAAAGCGAACCTGCCAACATCCCAGATCTCAGAGGAAGCCGAGCAGGCAGGTGAAGCGTTTGCAATCAAGCAAAGCCAGATCCCCAAGTCAGAGCAATTCCCGACCCCAAAGAAACCCTCGGCAGCGAAGCCGCGACGCCCACGTGGGACAAAGCTGTCCTTCGACCCAGCCAAGGGGTTTCCGATCTCTGCTAGAGCGGCGGAACAGCTCGTCAAGGGCGGTTATATGAAGCATCCAGACACGGTACCCTCCGCCGCCTCCTTAGCGTCTCGCGTTCCACCAGCTGCAGACCTTGCACCGGGTCCTCAGCTGCCCCGGTCTCCGCAAGAGCCTTATCCCCCATCGGCGCACCAGGCAAACTTCGTTTACTCCCGACGTTCGGTAAGTCCTTGAACGCATCACCCGATGTATAGCACTTCAGAACCTGACACCTTCCTAGACAGCGGCAATAGCGGACACTCCTGCCGACAGCGATGTCATTCCGCCGATTCCCCAGAGCGAACAGAAGCCCGCAAGCCCTGATCAAGAGGACGACGACGGATCTAATTCAGACAGCGGGCAAAGCGACGATCCAAACGACAAAACGTTCACGGCCACATCCCGCCGTAAGGCTGCCGTCCCGAAACCTGCCGGCGTGCGTGGCAGAAAGCGCAAGCTCGCCAGTAGCGCCCCGAGGGTCAAACGTCCTCGGCAAAGTGCCGAGGGCGACGACCACGCTGACGGAAAGGCCGTCGACGGCAGCTCCGATTGTGCACCGGCAATGTCGCAGCGGCCTCGAGAGCATCGCGTGCCTGGGTTCATGAGTACTAAGATGCCGATCCTGACGCCAGGGGAGTCGTTTGAAGCTTTGCCGCGGCCATCGAGCTCGCAGGACTTTTCTTAGCATATCTGTTGCTGCGTGGTTGTCCGGATATCAAGGTTCTCAAGGCCTGATCGTGGGATCACCGTCATGGCCTTCTAGGAACGGTCTACGCCACCGCCTTATTTTCTTCTAACCTTCATCCGCTCTGGTCGCTTCTCAACGTGTAGTCGTCTAAGTCGTCGAGGAGACGCAACTTGGTAGGATACAAGAGCGCTGTCAACTTCTCGGGATAACATCATACTGGAATCGTTCGCCTAAGCTGTCTTTACCGGCCCCTAACGTCTCTCTTTCTCTTTCTTTTCTTTGACGGTCCTGAAGGCGAGTCCATATGACATTCGAGTATTGTCAGACTTCAGGATCGTGTTCTTCGGCCTGTCTTTACCAATCCCTTCAATTTTTCTTTCTTTCATTTCGTCAAACGTCCCCGGATGGTTTCTGAAGGTCTTTAAATAAGCTTACGAGCTCCGAGTACAATGTCCTGTATAAACTCTCGGTGGCATCGTTGCTTGTGTCACTGTGGATGTACAGTACCTGTACCTTAGGGAAGATGGGCGGGGAGGTGCGGCGCAAGCGAGGCCGATCGAGTCGTCTACGCCTGCCGCGCGGCAGGATCATTGTAGAGTACTTGTACTTGTCAGGTGCAACTACCCGTTCTTGACTATGTATCAGACATCTGTCATTCAAAGGATGGTTTCAATAATCTCTAAAAGTATGCTGTGAGCTAGTCTACGAATCTAAGAGGGTATGACTGCAAACGTCATGCATTGTCCATGTGCTTTGCCACGTACAGTACTAGTCGGTAAGTGTTTATCCCTCCTGGGTAGGGGAAAGTGGACAAACACTTACCGACCGGTACTGTACGCGGCACAGTCGAGTAGACATGAGGGCTACCTGCAAACAACCCCGAATCGGCGCTCATTAGACTCCGCACTCTTCACGCGTAGTGCAGCACAAACGATCTGTAACCTCCTCCCTCCCTGAAAAAGCAAGGAAGCAACCCTTTCCCCCACCGCACATCAGCCCAACCGCTCAAACCTCTCCTTAGCCCTATCCCTCGTCCTCTCCGCAAAGTGTGCATAATCCCCCTTCGTATTGCGCCCAGCCTCCTCCACCGCATCGCCGACCTTGCCACCCACCGCACCCAGCCCGACGCCCTGCACGTACAGATCCGTCGCGACGGGCGCGACCATGCCCGTGCCCTGGGCGCCGAGGCCCTCGCCGGCCGACCAGCCCATTTTGCCGAGCAAGGAGGCGCCTTTCGAAGGGGGGGCGGTGGTGGAAGCGTTCTCTCCGTCTGAGACCTCGTCTTGCGCGCGGCTGTCCGGGTCGGGTTTAGAGGCGGACGACGGAGCAGAGGCGGGTTTCTTGGCGGGCCCGAAGGCGCGTCGGCGTTCTTTGGCGCGATCGCGGTATTCCGGGGTGGTGTTGTTCTGTGATTGTGCGGTGGAGGCCTTTGCGAGTTTGGCGGCGGCTTTGGTGACGAGGGAGGCGTCTTGAAGGTTGTCGCGGTGGAGTTGGCTGAGGCGCGAGTGCTTGTTGACTTCGGTTTCGGTTTTGAATTGGCGGGAACAGAGGTAGCAGCATTTCTTGGTGAGGTCGGTGAAGGATTGGGAGGGTGGCTCGGTCTGCTCAGATGACTCGAGTTTGGTTCGCTTCTTGCCTGACTGGGCGTCGTCTGGGGAAGTGTATTCTGCCTGTTGAGACTGGACGCCGTGTAGCTCCGCATGCCGGTTGCTCCAGAATTGAAGGTGTGCGGGTGCAGACTACCAGTGTCAACGATGAGTCCAGACACGTAGATTGGGATTACTTACCTTCTTCTTGGTGGCAGCAGCGGCTGCTTCGGCCTTTCTTTTCTTCGCTTTCGCCTCGGATTCTTTGCCTACTTTCAAGAGTCCTTCTTTCTCGGCCGCTGCAGCGACCTTGTCTACCGCAGACGCCCCACCCTCGCTTGCCGTGTTGGCCTTTTGAATTTCACCAGTAGAGAGCATCAGCTCGCTTACATACGCCTCTTCATCCCAATATGCGAGCTTTGTCGCCGTGTTGCCAAGAGGACTGAAGGTAAACCTCTCGCCGCCGGCTACCTGATTGAAGACAGGTACGAAAATGCCAGCGTGAACATAGCTGACCATCACAGGCTTCGAAGATATTGTAAATTTCTCAAAAGAGTTGTATCTCGTCAATGCCGCCTGTGCGTTCTGATATATTCTTAGGATTTTGACGCTCCAGCAATACATAGACCACTTACCTCGACGGTTCCAAACTCCGCGAAGCCATATCTCCAGCTGTCGTTGGTTTTTCGGTCTCTCACTAACAGTACTCTCCGGATGCTGCCGTCTTTCGCTCCGAGATTGGCATCGCCAGTCGTTGAAGCCACCTTCGCTCCAGACTTTTTAGTGGTACTTGGAGCTTGAAGTGAGGATCCACCAATCGGTTTGTATAACTTGGCAACGCCCTTCGCAAGGAGGTCTTCAGTAACGGTAGGTTCGAGGCCACGTAAGAGCAGAAATTGAGATGGAGTAGCGTCAGGGGAAGCATCACTATCCCCACTATTCGTGAAGTTGGACGGTTTTGCCGTCGCGAGGATACCGGGTGCTGAGATGCCTATAGATCTTAGAGTTGCACAAGAAAGCGGGAGTCAGAGGCTCGATTACCAATCTTTGGAGTTTGGCAGCGGAAACACTTCATGCGGCCTGGAAAGTTGACCAGAGTACACTGCAATCGAGTTAGCAGATCCCTTAAAGCGGCCTACAGCTGACGTACGATCTTGCAGGTCCATTCGCCTTCTGTTCTTTCGGAACGATCGCGATCATCTCTCTGCCGGCTGAATGCTATTCGAACCTTAGCAGTTTCACCGTTCTCTTCTGCAGAATTACTGCCGTAGAGGTAGATCATCGGATAATTGCGTTCGACGAACGCTCGCGAATCCTGTAATGTAGCAAAGCGGAGGAATCCAAATTGACGAGAAACCTCTGGATAGGCTATTAGCAGGTGTCCGGATGCAAGATGAAGCAAGCGTAAAGCCGCATACTGGTGTGCCTATCACGAATAACTCTCACATCCTCAAGATTTTTGACATTGTGATACTGCTCGAGTTCTCTTGAAATCTGTAGTCTCCACGCAACGGTCGAGATTCGACCATATGCTACGCCTTAGCCAGAACACTTTGCAAGTTGACGGAAAACTTAGGCAGATTATGGTAAGGTGATAGAGGTAGGGCGAGGCTTTGATGGAAAGGGTGGTGGTGTCCAACGTCGTCTTCCGTCATCTCGACTGGCAATCCCTCCAATATCACTTCCTTGCTAGGTGGTCCTCCGTAATAAGGTGATCGATCTCTGCGTGGGCTCTGACTCCTACTTCGGCTGTCGTAGCCCGGCGAGCGGTATCCTTCTCGATCTCTGTCTCGGTAACCACCTCTTGGAGACCGTCCTCTGCGGTAATCGTTGCGTTCTCGGGCGCCATCTCGCTCACGTCTACGATCCCATTCCCGCATACCGCTGCCGTTTTGAGGCTCCACTGCCGGTCCACGGGGCGGTGTCCGGGAGCGATCTTTCCAAAGACCAACATTAGCAGATGCACAGCATTCGAGGTTTCCTCTTCCCAACTATATTTTACCATGCGGAGGAGTGGGTCGTGCAGATGGTGAGTGGCGGCGGTGATATCGGTCTCGGGAGTTGGGTCGAGAATGCTGCTCATCGTACATCCTGCGACCGTGATCGCGATCGACGCGCGTCTGCGAGGGTAAAGGTCTGTAAGTATCGCCTGATGATGCAGGCTCTTCACCAGAGCGATACGAGGTCATGATGGGAGTTATGAAGCGAACGCTGTTAGTGAGAGGTGAAAGAGTGTAGATCCAAGCGAGCTACAACATGTACTGTATCACCACCACAATCTGCAGGCTTCACGTCATTTAAGGACTCACATCAAATCCTCCCTTCCACTTTCCGCAAGTGGTAAATAATGTTCCCAGAGCCTCAGAACGCTCCACTGAAGCCCTCGTATACATAGGCAGTCATTCCAACTCAACCGCTAAGCACACACCACAAAACCCCGGCTCCCCCAAAAAAAACCCCCACCAACCCACACCATGTCCGACCCAGACACCACCCAAAGCCTCTCAGAGCCCAACATCTACGTCACACTAACCCACCAAACCCTCGACATCCCCACCACCATCAACCGCATCCGAAGCCCCGAAGCCGGCGCCATCGTCCTCTTCGCCGGTAAGCCCCCCCTCCTCCCCCTTATCCCCTCTCCCTCTCCCCCCCTCTCCCGTCC
>JAABUY010000471.1_pt1 | contig 69856 bp, 113 predicted proteins | sample 5560271 | NCBI WGS metagenome assembly JAABUY01 (sample SAMN10711886, study PRJNA513374) | rock metagenome | isolation source: Antarctica rocks | place: Antarctica: Victoria Land, University Valley | reverse complement strand
GACTTGACTCGAAGGGACTTGGGGTACCGGCGGCTCTTTCACCCACCTTACTCTCCTGACCTCAATCCCATCGAGAACGCATGGTCCGAGCTCCAGGGAAGGCCTGCGGATTTCCCAGCTCATGCCAGAAACGGGGACGTCCTATGGGGACAGGCAGACAGTGCTTGGGAGGCCATCCCGATGAGTTATATCAACACCCTAGTTGGTTCCATGCCGAGGCGATTGGAGGCGGTTCGGGCTGCACAAGGAGGGGAGACTAAGTCCTGATATTGTTTGCTAGGTAGTTGACATGCCTCCGTGATGATATGAAGCATTAGGAGTTGATCTCAGACAAGTAATGGGACTAAGACCGCAAGAGGGTGGGTGCGAGAAAGAGAAGAGTAAAATGCCACATGCGGAATTAATCTGACTGGAATCCGGCGTGGAAGCCGATCAGGTACTTCCCGATCGTCGTGAAAAAGGGTCCGAAAGGATGCGGCAGACCCAAGCCCTGCAGGCACCTCCGACACCGAAAAAGACGCCGAGGCCGATCATTGATGCCATCAACCGAGCTCCACGAGAGGAGCTCGGAGCTTCTCTTGGGGTGTCCTTTGGCTCTAGCGAGATCGGAGAACAGGGTATCCGAAGTCTGTTTGTCATGTATCTACACGTCAGGCCGGTGGGTCGGACCGGAAGCGATCCTTAGCAGTGGTGATGTTCGCAAAACCGGCTGATTCGCATCTCGGTCGGTGTATTGCTTTTAGCGATGTGTCTGTATCGATGTGTCAGAAACTCTCCTACCTGAAACACCTTACGTACCACCTGACGAAGCAAAGGTCCCGCAGCTGTCTTAACCATCCATCACTTCACTAGCTACTCATACCAACAGCTTTGGCAACATGAGTCTACCCGTGGTGAGCGGGGCCTTCTGCCTTTGACTTAGCATCGTTGACACACAGCAGCGTTCTGCAGGTCTCAAACCCCTGAAGGCTCCGTTTTCCCAGTGGAAGCTTACTGGAGGTAGACTCCCAATCACGCGGACGAGCCAACCCCGGAGGACATATTGAAACTCCTTTACGATAATGATGAAGACGAGGCGACTATTCGATCTCTAGTAGTACTAACAATCCCAGATCGTCGAAGCATCTGTTCCCCATTCGATCGATGACTTCGACCCCATTCTGATGAGCGATTGCAAATCCAAGATTGGGTGATCGTGCTGACTGGAGCTCTTCGGATCGATCCGTGCATCAAGACGATGTTCGACTTGTGAGTTTCGCTATCTGATCACAACTGATGCTCCTGAGGGTGAATGATGGCGCGGATCTCGCGACCCAGCGGCATCTCCTTTTCGACGGCCAGCCAGAAGGATGTGAGTGTGGTCATGCTTGTTGCTATACATCGTCACCAGCGCAACCAAGGCCCGCGCGGAGGGAGCTCGCACGTCAGGATGAGGAGACGTTAAGGAGAGAAGGCGATCCCAAAGTGGGTAATACGATAGAAGGAACGGAACGGTGCTGACGGCTTGAAAGATGATTCCGGCGTACATCGGCATGGTCATCGACGCATCCAAACGGATGAAACAGCACATGATGAAACAGCACATGACTCGGAATATCAATGGCCTGATGGCGTCATCTGCTAGACGTGAGCTGGATTAGCTCCTCGTCGGCAGTCTTGAAGAGCACGATTGCAACATGTTCCACGAAGTGCCGGGCGGAAGGAGGTAACGATCGGTCGGGATGATGTTGATCCAGCTCTTTGAACCAAACCTTCATGGCCCATTCATTTTTGGACTTGTCTGGACAGCATCAATTTCCTTCTAGTCTTCGATGCTCCGCCCCCCTCCCCCCCCTACCCCCCACTCCTTCCGCCATGCTCCTCGGACTCTCATTGTGCTTCTTACATGCCCTGGAACTTGCATTTAGTCGGACGTACGAAGGTAGACTCCTGGATCTACTTCTTGGCACTCTCTTCCTCTCCCTCTGTCAGTGGTCCCGCGCCATGCGCAACCGCGAAATCCTCGAATCTCTCGAGGCAGCCTTCGCCGGCGTGGTCTGATCTCACCAAACTTCAGCGGGGCTCGTTGACGGTCCGAGCTGAGGCGGCAGTGTACTGACGGAATTATATCTCGAACTCCTTTTTCACAACCCAAGACCGCCGTTGCCAGGTATCGCAATTCCCGCGATGATATGCCCGGGGCGACGACCAGCTTTTCCAGTAGATGACGCCACTCGCCGCGGTAGCTCGGATCAGGGAGCAGCAGGGAAGGACAGAAAGTGAGAGAGCTCACCAGGCAGTGCACTGCGGCTTCGGACAGGAGAAGAAGACGAGCTTGGGGTCCGTGGTAGGAGACATGGCGACGAGGGCGTTGGAAGGGTAGAAGTGGAGCTTCGAGGTGTGGTGATTTGTTGGAGGAATACATCCAAGAGCCGGGAAAAACAGGTCAGTCGCGTGGTCGAGCCTGAATTCCACCCCTCTGAGACATTCCGACATCTTCACATCACTTCTTTCACATTCCTTCGTCTCAACCTATTACCTCGCTTCTGTTCAATGCTGAAATCCAACTACATAGGATTCATCAGCTCGATCATCGGAACCTCACGACATCTCCCACATCCAACATATCGACAATTTGGCCACTCGACCCCCTCCCTACCCTTCCTTCTCTCAAGATGCCGCTATAGTCTTCACTCACATCGACTTAAGCCCTCGTAGAGAGGAGAGACCTGGAGGCTTCACGACATCAGAGGCTGGGCAGTCTGCGTCTCGAGTGTCCGAAACGCATTGACACCGGGTTGGATGCCTTTGTCAGTGCTACCTATGATCTCATCAAGATTCTTCTCTGCTCAAGCTTATCTGTTTGCAACAGGCCTAGCGAACCTTCACCAAGATTTGCACCTCTTCGCATCACCGGATCTCAAAATATCGCATGTACGCTACACTGAATCACCCTTGCCACCACTCCGTGCGTCCCTACTTCACATCTCTGGGGGAGATTCACCCTCGACCTTCTTCACATTCACCTTCACCGCTCTCGTCTTCCCCCTCCACGCCTTCGCCTTCCCCCTCAACGCCTTCGCTGCTAACATCCGCCCATATGGGTCTCACACCTATCGAGCAGGTGCTACGACGGACGACTTCCTCGGCGGCGCTGTTGGTACGCTCATCTCCCCCTTGACTGGCTTCCACCCCGACATCCACCTACATCGCTGGAATGAACTGACGAAGCGATGTAGTCGCCGAGATACCGTGACCGCCGGCGACTCCATCCAGTGTTCCGAGGCGACCATTCCGTGGCCCGGTGCCGCTGTACGTCTCCCACCTACCCTTCACCGCTGTCTCTCCTTCAATCCCTTCATCGTCCGGCACATGGGCTGATTGATGTCCTAGCCTCCCGCAATAGGTTCACGATCGGTCTCGGAGGGTACTACATCGGCACAACCGAGCCCACAGGATCCCCGACCTTCCCACCCCGCCAGGCTTATACACAATCGACGCACCTCCGCACCTCGCTCAATCTCCATCTTCGAAGACAACAGCTTGTATCACCAATCTCTTGCGCTCGTCGACAGGTTCGATATTTTCCGGGTGCTCCCGGACCACCTGCGTTCGCTGACCTCTCATCACAGCTTCCATCTACCCGACGATGATCTCTTCGCCCTATTGTCCTCCCCCTTACTACAACACCTCGCACCCCCCCAAGCTCGCTCCTTCCGCCCTTCCTCTCTAAACCTTCTAATCCCCTTCCTCTCTAAACCTTCTAATCCCCTTCCTCTCTAAACCTTCTAATCCCCTTCCTCTCTTAACCTTCGGCCACGCACCCATTGCGTATGTCATGCACCATTGGTCAACCTCGGTATCGCCCTTCGGCGGCAATGGACAGTACTCGACAATGCCACCAATAAGACCGGCGCCACCCCCTAGTCAATTGTTGGGTCATCCCGCATAGAGGTCCAACAAACGACCTACTCCTCAAGTGGTTTTCTTGCCATTTGCTTCTCCTTCGACGCGGAGTGAGCGTTGGGCCAGTAGTTTCCACATAGATCATGCATACACTCCCAAAATATACTGCTAACAATGCTGCTCGGCATTCCCCGATGCGAAGTCAAAGCCGCGACCGGGATGCGGATCGAATCCGCTGCTTCCAGTGCTGTGCGGACATCGCTGACAGAAGGCTTCTTACTGATTTGTTGAGGGGAGGGGCAGGCGAGAAGGCGGCGGGGGTTCGGAGAGAGGCTGACTTCAGTCGTCCTTGGTCTTAGCGAGCAGCCGCTGACACCTCTCACCTGAACTTCCTAGCTGAACGCTACACTGTGCCTCCAAAGCCGTCCTCGCATACCCGTTTACCGCCTGTCACATAACCGGTCGATCGCTTATCCTTGGACCCGCTCCTCTTCCTTCCCTCTCCTCGTCCCTCCTCTCCGCCTCTCGCCTCTCCCTCCTTCTCTTCCTCCCCCCTCCCCTCCTCCCATCCCTGCCCCGGATTTTCTTCTCCTAGCTCCACCGCACTCGTCTTCGTTGTCGAAAAGCATGATTTCGTCCTCATAGATGACCTACAAGCGTACGAGCTCCCTTGCTTCGTTCGTCGGATGGTGCCTAAGCTTCCTGCTGTATCCCTCTGTGGGTCTTGGGGCTGCTCAGCCGGGTCAGCACAAACAAAATCTCTATCAGGTGATGACGCACAAATGATTGAAGCTGCCCTGAAGGAGAGGTCGATACGCCCAGCTCCAGCGCACCAGACTACCTTGGAGGAAGGCCGCTGCTTAGAGGGAAGTCCCGCCCCGCTGCACAGCGATGACTTCGAGTCAAGTTGAGGGCCCATCAATGAGCGATGGGTCCGACACTGTCGGCTTGCATAACGCGCAGGGGTACGGGGATGATGGACCTGACGCTTAACTCTTCAGTCATCCGGAGAAGGCATTGCAGCGCTCACCTCACTCTCAGACAAGTCCCAGCTTTGTCTGATCCCATTGCGTCTCATTATCCTCGAATCCCGCGGGAAGCTACGCCGACCTTCCAGAGAGAGGTATGGAGCAAGGATTCAAGAGGTGGTGGTGAGATGATAGAATGCTCTGTCGGAAAATCGGGTGATGTGGACAGTGCGAGAGCGAAGGTAATGAGCTCCACACCGAGCAGGGGCATCGATGCTGGGTCAGTCCGCCCTGTCGAGTAGTGTGTACGAGAGACGGTATTCGTAGTACATATGAAACTGGGACTGCTCTAACTTGTGATTGGTCTAATGAAGCAACGGAGATCTCCAAAGAAGCCGGATCCCCGGAGGCCCGGATGGCTTTTGATCTGGCTGAAAGCCGTCTTTCATCCCTAAATGCTCTTTCTCGCAGTATGCCGAGTGCGCTGGGTCCTGCTGCCTTGCCCCACACATCAGCATGCCGAGAATACAACATCGTCTCTTCGGCACCTCATCTCCATCATCGCATCCTGATCAGCCCTTCAAACTTCGGAAGTCTCCCGATCTCATTATGGTCGACTGGACTCATCAGGTGCGCCGCATGATAGTCGTGTACGAAATCATCCGACTGACTGTCCCGGTAGTGCATGTGACCACGACCGACGATGCACGAGGGGGTCCGAGAGATGCCAGGATCAGTAGCTCGTGAAGGCAACCCTGCAAGTACCTTGATGTACGAGGTCGGGCTACGTCGCTGACACAGGCGATAGAAGTCGGAACATGCTCGGTCCCGACAACGTCCTCTATACATCAACCGGCCCTCCAGCAATCCTCTTCGACCACGATGGAGGAGTATCATCTCTATGCCTAGCCTCTTCAGCACCATCACCATCCTCGTCCCGCCTTACCTTCAGCCCCTGGTTTCCGAGGCGAGCGAGTCAAACAGCTTCAAATCGCGACTGCCAGCTCTAAAGGTGATTCTATTGAGGATGATTTGCACAGCTTGCACGGAGAGGCACGCCGTAATGACGTGTGGGGAGAAGGTCATGGTTCTCCCTCATGTTGGACTCCCCAAAATGGTGAGCCGGACCTGATGCCGCCTTGCTGACCTGGGATAGGTGTATCGGGTCGTCCCGCCTCTCAATGCCGACAAGCACGCATGACACACGTTGTTGCCCTTTTCGCGCATATCGTCCAGCATCGTATCGCTCCGAATACTTCGGTACCCTTTCTCATTATCAACTCATCACTCCTCCATTGACCGCATCCCTCTTCCCAACGACTTCCGACGCGGACCTCTGGCCAGAATGCTTCTCGGCTCTTGCAGCTCCGGCCGGCCTGACGGAATTATTTCTCGTCGGCGCATTGTCAGCCTTCACAGGCGATCTGGATCGTCCGCTCCGTCAACAGAATCCCGCAACACCTTTCAGGCGGACCGTGTGGTCTGTCGGTGACCGGACACCTCGATTGGAACATACGGGGAGGACTGGGGAGACTTAGGGGAGCAGGAAAAGGGAACTCAGCCATTTAAATATTTGCCATCGGCGAGGGGCTACGGCCCGCAAGGATCCTCGAGTGGACGTACTATTACTATCGAGGATCTCCGGGCTGTTTCTGGCGCTGCAGAAAGCCAGAGCTGTTGAGGGCAACGAATGGTCAGTGCCTCGCTTCCACGACGCGTGTCATTGCCGAATGTGCTTCTCAGGACTGAAATCTTACTGACTTCAACTCCGATACCCCCGCATCTACCTTGTGCTGTCATGCTGGAATGGAAAGCCCGGCTCGAGGATGGAAAAGCCCTGAAGGATCGGACGCAGATGACTGGGGAGTTCTAGTGAGTTCACTTCAACGAGATCAGATACGATCTTCACTGAAGAACGATTGCATTGGTAGGAGCAAGCGGATATTCCACGACTTATGCTTCATTCTCGGCCTGAGGGGACCCGATTTCCGGATCGTCATTCGCCACGACCACTTCAATATTCCGGGTTGTCCCCTTCTCTCATCCTTTCGGCGCAAACTCGCCACGTCGAACCCTCTTGTCCGATCAAGATGTTGCACGGCGCCATACATGCTCAAAGGCTTTCGATCTCTCATTAGGACAATCAGACCTTCCGGCAGGAAGATGGGAACGAGAGGACAAAGGAGGATATTGGGAGGAGCTGGAGCTGTCGGAAGAGATCACCTTTAGCGGAGCGGCTGGATCTCTCGGAGGATTGCCGGCACTCCAAAAAGCACAATGGCGAACATCCTTTGGTCCGCAAGTGACTTGAGCGCTCGAGCACAAGACCCGAAGGCGACACGGATTACACTCCATCCATCCTGACCGTGGGGACCGGTCTATGGCATCGAGGCGAATGGGCGAAATCTCAAACTTCGGAGTGTGATCATCCGCTCATGCTGTGACAGTTCGGTCCCAGGTGGAGGAGCTCCTCGCATGCATCATACTATGCTGTCTACTCTGCTCAATCCGCTGAGCATTATCCACGCCGTCATCTCGAGGACATCGGACACCTTCGTCGAGTGCTGAGTGATCAACGTCGTCCGATAGATTCGGAACTCCAGAGGGTGCTGTTCCGCCAGGCTTCTGCAAGCCGAGCTCCGTGTTGTCTCTGCCTCCTTGATGAAACAGCTTGTCGGACTGGCAGCGTTATTTAAGTCTGTTTGGGCTGACATGCTGGCTGGGGCTGACTGACAGACTGCCCATACTGATGAAGCATCAATGGCCGTGCTTGATTATTAGCAGCGGATGGCCTGGCAGCTGGTGCTTGAGCTCCACTAGACTGCGGACAGCAAGGACCTGACAAGGCTGACCGATAGAGCTGGAATGAGGAGATCGGCGCAGTGAGCAGCGGGACGCTCAGCTACACGTTGAGGAGCGCCAATAACGCCCGCTGAAAGCGCCTTCCAGCCTTTCGAAGAGATGCATGTTCCCGTAAGACGACCAGCAAGGCGAATGCGGCGGTGGTGTGCGAGATCCTTCAAGAAATTAGCGGAGGTTAATGGAAATCTCCGGACGATGATCGACCTGCGGGGAGAGAGGAGCACCGTTGATTCTAGGTAGAATGCATGAGTGAGTGGCAGACTCATACGGTTTGATGCTCACAGACTTATGACGTGCTGGTTACACAAGTGCGGACTTCTCATAAGATGCCGATACGAAGCTACTGACACTATTTAAACGAACAAGGCTGAACATCCTCGAGTCCATCAATTTCGAGGCTATCGTCTGAAATGCATTACTGATCCACCTCATACAACACTGTCTGCAGAAGAGATCCAATTTGACCTTCGTCACTCTGCTCAGCTGACGGAGAGATAGTGGGAAGTTGATGGCGCTCAACGGTAAAATACAGGCGTACATGGCTTTGCAGAGTATCACGCCATCCTGGAAAACCCCACGTCGTGAGCATGGTCAAACCAGGACGAGCAGGAGGTGAATGGCGCAGGCTAAATCTTCCAAGATATTTCAGATCTTCAATATAGGGATAACAGCCGTCCCTTTCGGTAAGCGGTCACGGGGTCCGACTATCAAGATCTCTAGCGCTGAGAAGCTGAAATCAGTGAGTACAGTGCGTCATCGAGTCGCGAGGCAGAGATGCTCATGTGTAAATGGCTCTTGGCGAGAGGAATGATGCTGCAAGTCTGGAAGAAGGTGTCCCGTCCGCGACTGTCGAAAGCGATCCATGAGCGTTAGTTCAATGGTCTTTCCGCAGGGATCCACGGCAGACAAAAAAAAAGGAGGCATGTTACTGCCCTTTCTGACGGAAGTGGGATTCGAACCCACGCCCGAAGATGCGCGATGAGTGATCAAGATTTGCTTCCGCCCACCTTAAGCGCACGCCTTAGACCGCTCGGCCATTCCGCCGGGGTGCTGTAGTTTGAAGAATGTTATGCCTTATATACCAGGTTGATAGATCAGAGCATATAATTTGCTTGTTGTCAGTGACTGAGATTGAGGTAGTATTTGCTCTCAGTAGAAGCTTATGTGAGTGTCATGGATGGGTGCGGAGACTAAGGATACTGTAGGTATGACTAGCGCTGAAATACGCTTTGGAATTCACTTACCTCTGGCTTGTCGGACTGTTGTCATGGGGGACAGGAGACAGGGTGGTCTAACAGGGCTGACAACGATGCATACGAGTCAAGGCGAGACATAATAGCGGTTAAGGGGAAGATGCGTCACCGATTACCTTAAAGTACCCAGAGCGAGTCGGCGGCATTTCGGCGAATCTCGTTGATTTCGTCGAGTGGCGATTTGTGGTGTGGCGTGGTCCATGACGGTGTCAACTGTGCCCGGACAGAGTCTGACCACGAATGATCACAGGTTTGCAGCCTTCTCCCATGCTCCTCTTCCCGAAGGTATCGGTAAGGCTACTTTCAGCGGATCAGCAGAAGATCCTGAGTAGCGGATTTGATGAACATCCGGGTCGTGGCTTTCGAACCTGAGCGGGTAGACCAAGCGAGCAGCAACTATAGCATATTCTCAAAGTGCATGCAAGATGTATCCGGGATCTACTGGTGCGATGACCTTAACCTCAAAGCTTACTTCTCATCGGAGGAAGAAGTCACGGCGAGAAAAGTGCCGATAAGGTAGGTGTGATGTTGGCCTCCCGCCTGATAACCTCCGTAGTAATCTGCGGGATATTGCCGGTCTCGCCGGTGGTATCGCTGAGTGTCGGTAGGTACCGCCCAAGAGGGATGCAGATGTTGACCATTGAAGGGATGCGAGGTAGAAGGCTCGGTGGAGAGGAGAAGGGGGGAAAGAGGCGAGCCGGTGAAGATGCGAAGGTGTGCAGGAAGGGGGAGGAAGAAGTGACGGCAAGATCATATTTTGGCAGACGAAGATTTGTGATGCGGGGTACGCGAGCGCAGTCAACGGTCCGAGAGCGGGCAAACAAGGACGAAGCTATTGGCGAGAATCAGAGATTAGCGAATCAGGCTGCCATCATCGAAGATGAAGAAAGAGCGAGATGTGAAGGCGCGTCAGCTGCTGTTTTGCACACCGAAGGGAGAGAAGGCTAGACGCGGAGTGGAGGGGGCAGGGAGAGGGAGACGGGTGACGTACAGCTGCACTGGTCTACGAGACCGTCCCACGGGAACAGTACGGGATGCTGTCGGCCCTCACGGTGATGGTATTGACTACATCGCTTCGTCAGCCATTCCAGCTATGTAGGCGGCACTTGAAGTCGAAGCCAGTGAAGGGGGAGATGAACTGACCAGGAGCTCCCGCAACGATCTCGTCCGCTACAGCACCTGCTCGACGGACGTACGATATACGGGGGTGGATGTTGATAGCGATTGCGGGGAAGGGGAAGGCGAGGGCGGTGGGGGTGATCAAGCATCTGGCCTCAGCTTTTAGTATCATCTCGTCCCGAGTTGTTCAGAGAGTCACGGAGTGGTGGCAAGGGGTTCTGAAATGGACGGGAAGAGTGGTGGATCAGGATCCGGCGATGAGGTTTGAGGTATTGACACATGAAGATCCGCTGGAAGCCTGTATCGAAGCAGATGAGCTTGGCCCGAGAAGACTCCTGGGTAACCATCAGGACACTCACGAAGGCATCCAACCCAGTGTCAAAGCGCTCCGGAGACCCAGGATGCGTACTGGTCATCCCTTGTATGTCATAAAGTCTTCGAACAGCCACTCCGCTAGGATAGATGGCCGATCATAGCGATTGGATGGCCATTCGACGGGAGACGTGGAGGGGGGGTGGGGGGGTGGGTTTCAGGCCCGGCCACGCGACTGATTTTGGAGTGCATTCCTTGATTACTCTGCCGCTTCCACAGTAGCGCTGCACCCCTTCCTCCACCAAACTCACTTGCATCTGCTTTACAGAATGTCATCTTCTATCGGATACTTCTGCTGCCCAGTGTCCGACTGCTCAGAGTGCTAAGCTCTGCTTACCTGCTCAGGAACCATTTGTGCTCTGACCCTCGGTGCAGCTCAGTATGGCTGGGGCTCCTAAATCGGCTTGTCAACGTCACTGGCTTCTCTGCGCCAATTCTAAGTACTTGGCCTTCTCCGTGAAACGGTTATGGGCCGTAAAGCAAGAGATTGAGACACTGTACTGTAAGCTCCCCTCCGTACCCGCTTCGGTGTCTCCTTGATGGCGGATCCCAAGGTCATGCTGACCTCTGTCCCAGCTCGGTGCTTCCCTCATGCCCTCAAGGACTTCTCGAGATTCGCCGTATTGCATGGGGTCCGAGCCTTTGTGATGATGAGGAGCACGGGGAAGCAAGGAAGTGGATCGATGGCTGTGCACTCGAATGCTGGGCTGACAGCTGATCTCCAGGGCTTATGAGAAGCACGATCAATCCATGAGAGGTATGCAGGAAGGGGTAGGGGGGGGCAAGATGTGATGATTGGAAACGACTCCATGCGGCAGTGGTTGCGCTCGACGAGGTGCGTTGCATCGTAATTCTGTTGTCGCTGACCCCCGCAGTACCATGGAAGAGTGACGGACGGGGAGATCTACGCGATGTGGACTTGTCAGCACGATCTGGTACCAGAGATAGTAGGCGCTCGAGGGAAGGAGGATTGTTGAACTTGGCGGAGTTTGTCCTTCGTGAGCATTACCTTGAATGATATCTTCACCCGAGCTGCTGACCGTCTCACAGGGAGCAATACCAGCTGTGTCAACCCTATCAGTCGGGTGAACGATCGCCTGCCCCCCAATCGTTTCGAGCACTTGCACCGCCAGCTCCTCGTTGTCCCCTTCGACCGCCGTCTGCTGGCGAGAGGGACGGGCATTCCCCACTTTGAGCCGCATATTGGTCTCTCCTCGGTCTTCGCCAAAGCAGACGCTGCATTGGTCGATGAATTGTTCGGGAACTTGTGTCGGGTACGCCTTCAATCGGTATGGGAAAATCAGTGCTCATAGAGACAGGAATGGGGGTTGTCAGTGGATAGCGCAATGTCGGCCACATCGATCGCGGGATATCATGATGTGCTCGGTAAAGAAGGAGACTCCGAAGAGCTCGGTAAGCCGTACCCAGGTGGAGCCGGGTCTGATCTGTCCCAGTGGCACGTGTTCAGCTTGTCGAACGGCGAGCAAGATACTGCCCAGAGCTGCTATACGAGGCACTGCACACATGTCTCGATGCATCGCAGCGTGCACCATTAGACCTCCGGCGTTGGGATGTCGAGGGAATCTTCATCGCAGAAGGGTTCATCTTCCTCCTGATAGTCACGTCAAGTGCTGATTCATCCTGCAGGCTCAAAAAGATGTACTTGAACAATACCTGTCCGAGCTGGTTGGTGAAAGCCGTGCTGCCGGAACGTTCCGCAATTGCCGTATCTCAATGGATCAAGAAGATCGGACTAGATGTTAGGAAGGAGAAGCCGGATGTTATGGTCGACAGGGTCTCTGAGGTATGTTTTGTCGAATGCTCTGACTATCACTGATTGCGAGGCGACAGCGGCCGAGGAATTCTTTTTTCGATGCAGGGCTGCCCATACGAGTCGAGAATCGAGGAATAGAGCGAGGGTTTAATGGGAGGAAGCAATCGACATGCGAGACCCATCTGTCCCAAAGTCCATTTCATGTAGACGTGATATCCTCATTCACGGACTGACAAAAATCCGGGGTCCGAGCGGAATCCCCATTACCGGATCTAGACATTCGTAACCTTCAACCCCCTCCTCTCGCCTCCTCTCGCCGCGACACTCCCCTCACTCCCCGCTCGGTAATGCCCTGGCGGCTGATGCTCCTCGTCGTAGCCCCCATACGCATCCTCCTCGGCATAGTCGTAAGCCTGTTTCGGGTCGAAGAAGTATCCCTGCTGAGCGGGAGCTTTGCCCTGACTGTTGGGGCTAGCGTTGTGCTCTGGCTGCGCGAGTGTCTCGTACCCATGGGAATCGTAGTCTGTGGAGGGTGCGGCATAATTGGCTTGGGCGGACTGTGCACCGAAGCCGGCGAGACCTGGCGCAGTGGCGGTGGACATGCGATCGCCTGCAGCGAGATTGGCTGCGTAAGGGTCATACCCGCCAGCAGGGTCCTCGTAGTCGTACCCGCCGATATTCGGTTGCGGCTCACCGTTGAGCTCAATGCCTGGTGTTGTTGCGGCGTAGTATCCGCCATATTGTGTCATGGCCGGGTGTTCTTCATCCTCGTCGAAATTGGAGCGGGAGTGGTGGGCTGCTGCTGCTGCTGCGGCGGCTGCAGCGGCAACATCGCGGTCGAGCCGCTGCCGTCTTCGCCGGCGAAGCATGAAGAAAATGAAGGCGATGACTCCCGCTGTGATGCCGAGACCGACGACGACGAAAATGGCCGCGACCGCACCGGAGTTGTTGAAGAAGCTTCCGCTGCCGCTGGAGGCGGACGAGGACGACCCGCTGGCCGTAGGATTGTGCACGATCTGGGTGACGGTGTAGACTTGTCCCTGCGCATTCGTACTCGTCACGGCCTGCGTGATCAGGGATGGCGCGGTGGTGACGGTGTGACCAGACGCATCGGTGGTAGTGACGGAAAGAGCGGTGGTCGCCGTTGCCACGGTGTTTGCCGATGTGAACCCAACGGCGGTTGATTGGGAAGCGGCGGAGGTAGTGGACTGCGATGCAGCGCTGGAAGAAGGCACGGTCGAGGAGACGGTATCGGATCTATGATGAGCATGAATATGGCAGATACACTCACGAGGCTGGCTGGGAAGAAGGTTGGGAGGCGCTTGCGCTTTGTTGAGAGCTAGCACTCTGTGTTGTGGAGCTCTGCGCAGCAGTGGTCGACGTAGAGCTAGACTGAGCGTTGGGACTGCTTTGTGCGGGGCTAGGAGAGGACGAAGGGGATGATGAGGGTGAGGGTGAGGGTGAGGGTGAGGATGAGGGTGAGGGTGAGGGTGAGGGTGAGGGTGAGGGTGAGGGTGAGGGTGAGGGTGAGGGACTGGGGGACGGGGATGGTTCGACAGAGGATGCAGCGGTGGAAGGGGACGGGGAGACGGATGATGCGACAGCTTGAGACGGAGCGGGGGATTGGACGGCAGAAGGAACGGTGTCGGTCGAAGGCGCTGTGGTGTCTGTACGGCTCAAAGCTGAAGAGGCGAGAGTGGCGGGATCGGTGATAAGCGTGGAAGTGAGATTGAGAGCCGCCATGACGGTGCGAAGTAAGGAGGATGGCGATGGGTGGAGTCAGATGAGGAACGATGGGGTGATCGAGGGAATGTGCATTGATCAGCGACGTTCCAGAGAGGTAAATTCAGGTGGAGTCGGAGTGAAGGTCCAGAGGCAGGGAATTGAAGGGAGGCGGGGATAACGGATGACAGAAAGGACAGAAAGGACCTTATAGAAGACGCGGTTGGACAACGGGAGCAAAGCGATCACACTGTGGGAAAGCATTCTCCCCTTGTTGAGACACACATCGTGCCGGGAACGCACTGGCGCGATGATTCGCAATCTAGCGAATGTTTCAAAGACTTCCTTTCCAGGGGAATCTGATGGAAATAACCAAATCTCGGCTTCAAGGGACTCACTGCTCATCTTTGCTATCACTCCAGGACCTATGTCTTTTCGAAAGCGATCAATCAGCCGAAACAAGTGTGTGTGTGTCGAAAGGAATGTTTGAAAGGGATAGTGATCCCTATTGTTTGGTTCGTGGTGGACTAATCATGCAGTCGATGGCAATAGCTCGACGGGGAGCTCGCGGTATCAAAGAGCGTCAGAGGTGATCGCTCGAGTGCAGCGAATATGTCGACGAGGGAGAAGTCGAGAGTGGTGACGAGAAGAGAGTGGTTAAGCTTGTTGTGCACGAAAGGACTCAACCCAACGCGCTCCGTTTCGTGCCTGAACGGTTATTGGCGCTAAAGGAGGAAACCGAACATCTTTCTTCTGACACAGTGTTTCATGACCCGTAGAATACACGACCGTATGTATCCGTTTCCGATTATCCCATACTACTCCTTCCTCGTCACCACAAAGTGCAGCACTCGTTTATCTTCCCCTAGATATTCCCAATCCTTCGGATCCCATCCCGTCTCTGCGTAATTCTTCAGCTCTGCCTGCGTCTCCCACTTCGTCCCGGGTGGCATGTCCCACCTCATCCCATAGTGCGCAGAATGTCTCGGGCGCATGCAGGAATGCTGATGCATATTGCAAGCTCGGCTTGGGATCGACGTTGCCAATCTGGTACGCGACCACCGTCGTACCAGGTCTTGATAACGCGCAGATCTCACTGCAAGCAGAGACTTCACCCCCCCGAGTCCATCCTATGACCATGTTGATGACTACGATGTCGATCTGTCCGTTCAGTTTTAGAGGATCCGGGTTGGGAGGATGTCCGCCTCGAAACAGCGAGGCTTGAAGGAATCGCGATCGCGAAACAGGTTGTAGCCCACATCCTAATGACTGACGATGTCCACTCCGCTCGCGCCCTGCTGTAGCCTTTGATTGTCGGGTAGATGGAACACTTTGGAAGCGTCGAGGCGAGCCATAGCCCGACGCCTGCGCAGGGGTACGAACGGATCGCCCATGCTTGCTCGCGCTATTCCGAGTCAGCGAGACGCGGTCGTGACTGGAGGTGGTCATACGAGATTATACACATGCTGCTTGACTTTATCCGGAATTACTCCGCTGTAATCTTCCAACGGTTGTCGAACCTAAGGTCGATCACCACCACGTCTCATATGTATCGAGCTCCGCTTCCGTCGGGAGTGATCTTTTGGTCGATATTTGGGACCCGATAGGCGACCTCCTGTTTTTCCCTATTGACTGTGGCCCAGGAGGCTCGGAGCGAGTCTCTTTCTCCGTTTCGTACGACATACTGTACCTCAAGGTCTTATTTGCGCCTCGGAGAAACGATTTCATATAAGTGAGAAACGATGCTGGTCAATCGGGTCGAGAACGACAGCCCGGCTGGCCGAAATCCTTATCCAGATTGGGACATCGACGGCAGCTTTTCCTGCTTTACACATCTTCTGCCTCAGGTGGAGACAATAAGAAATCGAGCGTAAGAAACGCCCAAAGTAAAGTAAAGCAAAGCAAAGCCTATCCCTTAGGTCAGCCTGATCCTTTCTCGGACACGTGGATCATCAGATCTCCCATAATCAACAATCCCAACCTCTACAACAAGCTTCCCGCTCTCTTGACCTTCCTTGGAGACAGCTCGTCATGCCCTCCTACGTCAAGTCGACCTTTCGATCTCTCGAGAAGTCGGCGGAGGGCGAAGCGAAATCCGTCACTCAAACAGCAGAGAACAAGGTACAAGACCTTGTGGACGAGAATGGTCAGTCGCTATTCCGCTGCAAAACCGATATGAATGGTTCCTGGTGGCTGATTTGGTGCTGACGATACCTGCCTCCCGATAGCCGACTCCACCGACTCGAACGTACGATACAGTGAGGCAACCTTGGCGGGAATCTCGGCGGTTCGCTGACCGTGTGCAGCTGCATATCTTCGACGAGTACGAGATATCGTGCGAGCTGGCTCTCGATATACCGCTTACAGTGCGCTTAATCATCCTGGCTTTCCGGGACGTTCACTGACGTCTCATTCGTAGCCTCTGACATTGGCGAAGCATTCCGTCCCGTCGTTCCACCCTATCTCGGTAAGTCATCCTAGCTCCCCTCATTCTCCTGCTCAACCGACGCTGTCCTTCTTCAGTCACCGCCGCGTACGGCATCTCCTGGGCTTACCTAATAGGTGATGTCAGCTTCACGACCTACAAATCCTCTCAACTCGGTCCCTCCCCGCTCGAAGCAGCCAACATGTCCGAACCCACCCGTCTAGGTCTCGTCGCTGTCAAGCGATCCGTCTTCCAAGGTCTCGCGAGTATGGCGCTGCCCGCTTTCACAATACATACAGCGGTACGGCAGGCGGGGAAACAGTTCGCGAAGAGCAGTAATATGAGGGTGAAGCGGTGGGGTCCGACGGTGGTTGGGATTAGCTTGGTGCCGGCATTACCCTATCTGTTTGATCATCCGGTGAGTAGATGTTCCCCAGACTGTTGCCCATTTGCCTTGAGCTGACTCTCGGATAGGTGGAGTACGCGGTAGACTTGACTTTCGAGAAGGTCGAGGAGGCTTTCTTCCGGAATAAGGCATCGCCTTCTCCGACCAAGCCGAAGCCAGAATTGTGATATCAGTAGATGTGGGAGATCGTGTATCATCATCGGAGTTCATGTCTCATTACTACTCTTTAGGTACATTCGAGGCTCTCTGTAGCTGAATTTCATTGTCGTCCTCAATCCTACCGGATTTGCTCGTCATGGTCCCTGGCTTAAGAGTCGTGATCAACTCTTTCGGAATCATCAGCCGCCTTCCATCCAACTTCCCTAACCACCACTCACTTCCCTCCCCATTGCCTTGCCGTCTTCCGCTGTCATGGATCTTTTCGGAATGCCTCAGAAACTCATTTTCGCCTATGCCCATCAGCATATGCGAGTACTTCTACTTCGCGCTCACCCAGCCCCTTGCCATGTTCCGCCTTCGAATTTCGCTTGTCGTGTACAACGTCTCTCGCGAGCCCGCTCGATTCTTGTGCCTCCTCAGGAGAAGTCCTTTCGATCCTGACCTTCGCGCTAACGAGACCTTGACTTTTCTCCGGGAAATCAGAATCGACGACCGTCCGAGGAATTGAGCGTGTCCCGTTATGCCCCTCTATCTTTATCGAACCTGCTGGAGACGCCATCTGAATCTTCCGGGATCTCTCGACGACTTTGTAAGGTTGGAGCAGATGACCGGGACTAAGGAGTGAGGCTGGTGAGGGTACTCTAGGTTTTCCATCAGGTAGTAGAGGTGGGGGAAGGGATAGAGGTGATGGATTGAGGAGACGATGTTTAGTCCTGGTAGACATGGAAAAGGGAGTGATGGTGAGGAATAGATGAGAGCATGGGGGACATGACGAGGGAGCACAGTCTGACTGATTCACATCAGGGAGAAAGAAGGGATGAGGAGGGATCGGCGGTGTGCCATCAAGCCGGAAGGAAGCTCCTCGAATTCGGGTTCCGGAGGGGAAAAAAGGCATTCCAAGCAGCGGAAAGGGATGTCAGCTGCCAGCAGAATCTGAAGAGGTGTGACGCATACATGGCCGAGTGTGGAGATGAGAGAAGTGTGGGTTCAAGGAGGACATCATGAAGCAGACCCACCTCTTACCATCCACCACGTGGAAGGCCGAAGTCTAACCGTCCGAAGAAGCTCTTCGCATCCTTCCACCCGTCACCGGGCATAGAAAGCGTCTCGACCGCCTGTCACGAAGCAGAATGGCGGCAACTTCGGTAGCTTCCTCGTCGAAACCAAAAATGGAGACGAATCCTCGAGGTATCCCTCGAGCTCCTTTCGTGGTCCGTTCACATCGCATACTCTCATCAATCCTGCATGCTGATCTCACGTTAGGCAAATGTCGACGAGTATGTCGGAGGAAAGGACGCAGAGATAGACGGGGTGATGAAAACGTTCCAGGAAACATCCTCGTAGACCTTCTCCGTCTGCCCTTCCTGCCCAAACTGATGGGAACAGGAAATACCGCTATATGGAACTCTCCCTTCAACAACGACGGAAAGCGCTTTCCGCCAAGATACCCGATATTGAGCAGACGCTGAGCGTGGTAGATTACCTCCAGCTTCGCCGGCGGAAAGCGCTAGGCGAGGAAGTCGAAGAGGAGAAGGACGAGGATGACGAGCTTGACGATCTGGATGAAGATGGGGAGAAGGAGGAAGGCCCGCTGAAGACGCTGTTTGAGCTGAATGATACGCTTTACGCCGAGGCTGAGATCCAGGAGACGGGAGAGGTAGGATTATGGCTAGGCGTAAGTCGGGTCCAGCTCACGGTTTAGGTGGGAAGCTGATTTGGCGGGAGGGCAGGCAAATACGATGTTGCTGTATCCGCTGCAAGAAGCCGTCGACTTGCTCACGAGCAAATTGACGGCAGCGAGAAAGAGCCTCGAGGAGACGATGGAGGATCTCGAGTGGTTGAGAGAGCAGGTCACGGTGATGGAAGTCAACTTCGCGAGAGTGCATAACGTGAGTCACCCGCACAGTCCTGAGGAAGAGATGCTGAAGAACGGGATGATGGTATAGTGGGATGTCAAACGGTGAGTCTCGTATACTTGCGTCTACGCTGCATCGGTGCTGATTGGCGGCTCAGACGGCGAGAAAAGGGCTTGACCAATCAACCATCCGGTCTGCTCGAATCGGGCAAGACGGATCATGACGATTCAGATGACGAAAAGGACTAGAAAAGCGGGAACGACGTGCCGATGCCAGCAATGCGAGATACCGTGCACCAACGATACCTTTGTGATCATCTCATCGGCGTCGCCACACCGATCTCACTCAATTCCGTTGTGTTACTCCTCCTCTCATGACTCTCGGCTCGCTTCGCCAGCGCGATTACATTCTACCGCGCCGTCAGCAGCTTTCCAGCCTTAGACCGTGAACATGGCCTGCGATTCGCTGAGACCCTTTGTCGGCATTGGATCACGCCGTAAGGCCGATTTTGAAGGCGGTATAAGCTCACTGAAGATTATGTACAAGGAGGTGAAGATGCTGATACTCCTCAGGCTGCGAGTCAGAGATGCCTTGAGTCACAGACAAGCACGTAAATCAAGCACCCCATTCATCCAGCTGAAAGAACTTGAGAAAACGATCACTCCATCTCAAGCATCTCCTCTTCCGACCTGTGTCCTGAATCCCCAACCTCATATAGTAGTCACGACATCGCCCGGACCATCTCCACCAACTGCTTACTCACATTCTGGCGTTCCCGGTAAGCTGCGACGTGATGGACAGGCGGGTTTGAGCAAGCAGCAGATCAAACGCATCTCGTCAGCCACGACCCTTTTATTCCTCTTGAGGCCGGGAACGGAGGAGGAATGAGGCTGACAAGACGCTCCAGCTCGTCCATATCTGCGGCGGCTACGCCCTTGTTGATGATTTGCTCGGCGATGATGACCTTGGCGTCGGTAAGAAGACCTGGTGTGCCTTTGGAAGTGAAATGGCGTGGATGGGCTGGAGTGTTCTGGAGATTCGGATAGTGAACGCTTGTCACTTGACAACATCGAGTGGATAACAGGTATGCGGAGCTTAGCTTGGGTACAGCTGTGGGTAATCGATGAGAAGGGTGCTGCGATGCGACGCAAAAGCGAACATAACTCCCTTTTTTTGATGGTCGTCAAGCTTTGGCGCCGATCAAGCTGTCACCGAGACGCAGCCGTCCATTGCCCCTAGCGAGGCGGCGGATACTGCCTCTTCGTTCGAGAATAATGTCATCTTCTCACATCTCGTCTCTAGCTCTGCGTCCGAAATCTGGGTATACAGCTGTAACGTCCGCCAAAGAAGCACAGCGACGTCGAGATTGGGAATAAAGTGATGGGAGCCGATGTGATGCAAACTCTACCTGAGCCTATGCAATGTACAAGAATAGCGACGATGCCGTCCTCGGACGACAGAGCGCGGCCAACGATGAGGAAAATGCGATGCGAGCAGAAGCCATGCGAAAATGACATATTACAGTGAAAAGAAGTGTCGAGATGTTGCGGCTACTTGAAGAGATCCTTGATGGCCTGATAGCATGGTTAGAACCGGTCTAGCTCGGAAAGGCCTCACCTTTTGGGCGTACGCGGCGTTCGTGCGAGCCTGCTTTGATGCGCCCCGCTGTCGGCCATAGGCAATCGCGGACTGGACCCACTCCTGCATGAGCGCGTCCCGGACAGAGGATTTGTAGGTGTCGCCGAAATCGCCGATGAGACCGAGAGTAGACACCGCGAATTGATCGGTGCGCTCGTCTTCATTCCAACAGCTCGACAGAAAGCCCATGATACCACCGACGTATGGTTGGAAGGGTGCAGCTGATGTCAGCTGCAGTTGGCAGTCAGACTCACGATCCGAGGTCTTGAGACCATTCATGATCCCGATGAAAGCGTCGACGATTGCCTCTCGCATGGTCCAGACGAACTCGATCATCGCCACGTCATTAGCCGATGCAGCGGTCGCCCCGGCTTGACTGAGGATGTCCATAGTAGTCTGAAGGTAAGGCGCAAAGCCTGGGCCAACAGCTAAGGCCACCTCGCCGATTGCGGTAATGGCGTTCGGCTTGACTTGGCGGTGGATCACAGGGCTTCTCAGGATGTCGATAAGTCCAACCATGATCCGCTCGGCATAAGGGCCAATCGCTTCATTAATCGCACGGGAGATGTCGCTGACGACGTAGACCGCCGCAAGTCCGACCTGCCAATCTTCATAGGAGCTGAGCGCAGAGAAGAGGAAAGGGGAGAATGCCTCCATGTACTTGATGAAGCTGGCCTCGAGTGCGCCAGCGAGTGCGCCGACGGTCGCAAAGGCATCTTCAAGCACCCCGGAGTTCCGGCCGGACGCCGATATGAGCTGCAGGAGATTCGTCATGATACGATCGGCAAAAGGGGTTATCATCGCCGGGGATTTGTGGATGACACTCTGCAAGACAACACAGAGGTTGATCTGCATATCGTTCCAGTTATTTCGATCGTCGATACCGACAAGCTGTGTCTGCATCGACATGAGGGCTTCTTGTCGAGCGAGCATGGCGGCGGCGACCTCCTGGACCACGGGCAGCGTGTCGTCTGCGGAAGAAGCGATGAAAGTGGCGATGGTTTGATAAGCCGCACTCCGGCTGTTGGAATCGTTGCTGGGCTTCTCTGAGACGGGCATGATGGCTTTGAGGATGCCAGAATAGTACTTGGACATCGGTGAAGTTGGCAGATCGTCACCGAGAAGCTCTGGCGGCTGAGACAGTTGGGAAACCAGATTGTTCAGAGCTGAGCAACAGCTGTTGACGATCCGGGGCGACGCGCTGACGCCGAGCACCAAAGCGGTGACAAGGTTCTCGAGATGCATGCTGGGATCAACCACCTCAAGCATGACCTCGGTGATCTTGCTAAGCGTCCACGCAACCGTGTCTCGAACCTGTAGACTAGGATCGCTCTGCATCATGCTGATGAGAGCACCGAGTGCCTGGGTGACAAGGGGTGATAAGGTCGAGGGATCTGGACCATCGAGGATTGAGCCGAATGCCATGACCGCCGCTTCTCGCCGTTGCCAATCGCCCTGAGTGATGCCGTGCTCCACAAAAGGTACGACCGGTTGGACGATCTCGTCGCCAACGTTTCGCGCTAGTAACTCCAGGCAAGCCGCAGCCGCCATCGACTTCGTCCAATCGTCCTCATCGTCCTCTTCGTTCTGCTGCGACAAAAGATCGAGCAGGACAGGCAGAATCTCTGCCAAGGCCATCTTGGCGAAATGGCGCGATTCTATAGCAGGCATCTCTCCGTATTGAAGGGCCTGGCATTAGCTCAGTCTAGGATAGCAACTCACTTCCTGTGACTCGACTCCCATCTCAATCTCCTCTTCACACACAGTACTCCAGAACTCAATCGCCTGCAATGCAACGGGCTCTTCAGGATGTCGCATCCCCATGATCGTCAACTGCTCATCAGCAAAGTCCTCGTTAATCGACTCACTCCGAACAAAGCCCGTTCCATGTAGAAATCCATCTTCTCGTAATACAAGCTCATAATGCGAACGAGACACTCGAAGGCGCCGACTTGTACGGCGACTGACTGGCTCTGAGTCGCCTCGCACACCACTTGCATAATGTAGTTCCGTTCACCCTGCATATTAGCACGACCCCAAGACTTCGCTTACTTCTCGCTCAAAATTATCTCGGATAAATTCCAGCGAGTTGTAGAGAGCGTGGATAGCCGCGCCTTGCACCTCCATGCTAGGCTCCTCCTTCCTCGCGCCTTGCACTACGGCCGTGAGGATTTCATTGGATCTCGCTGAGAGAATCTCCGGGCTCTTGGACATGTTAGGAAGATCCTGACTCGATGAAGGACAGCTAATGACTCACAATGACCTCACAGACATATCCCACCGCCTGCAACGTACTGACCCGTAGACCCATATTGTCCTGATGGCCGACAAAGTCTAGCAGCGCCGGGATGAGCTCCGGCCATTTCTGCACGGGCAATTCGATTGCCGCAACCGCGGAGACACATTGAGCGGCGACCGCGCCAATCGGATGACTAGGGGACCCAAGCGTGGAAAGGAGGGATTCTTTGAGCGGTGTAGTGGCGGATTCTGGAAGTGCGAGCCAGCGCTCGGTGAGGAGCGGTTGATTGACTTGATCCTTTTCGGAGTCAGTGTCCGTCCGCTTAGGCTAAAAGTATTCTCACTCGAGCGGCGAGACCGTTCTTGAAGGCCAGACCGGCAGCTCGTCGGATGTTCGTGTCACCTTGCTCATTTGCAAGCTCAGCGGCAAGAGTGTGCAGGTATCCGTGCTGCCGAAAAGATCACGAGATGAAGCCGGTGATATGCATGGATAAGGCGAAGAATGCGACAGACGGAAGATCCAGCTGTAGTGAGCTATAATGATGTGGATTGAAGGAAGAACGGACGAAGTTTTCACGAGAAGCTGTTTCGAGCTGTCTGGTGGCCGTTTCTCGGACATCCGCAGCTGGATGTACACCGTCAGTATCGTCTCCCAGATTCGAATGAAGGTATCATCCGTCGCCAACATCGTGTCTTCTAGTCGTGAGGAAGTCACCCACCGGATGCTAGTGAGTTGCCAAGGAGCTCCGCCGCGTTCATCTTGACGGCGAGCGCGAGCGCGAAGGTGAATTAAGCGTGTCGGCGAGGAGATCTTTGTATAGTGTAACCTGGAAAGAGCGAGATGAAGGAGGATTGCAAATTGCATTCAAGTTAGGATTCAGTCGTTCGCTCGAATGCATTCATTTAAACATCTCGGATAAAATCGAATAACGTAAAATAATATTCTTTAAGGCATGGCGAAGAACCCTGTTGGTCCGCTGAGGCCTTCGTCCGAGTCAAAGAGACTGCGAAAGCAGCAGATGCATAGCTTATGGAAACCCAGTTGGAGTGGGATTTGCTTGTCAAGTTGACGAGCTTGTCAGGGTCCAGCAAAGCGCAATGCTCCTGTGATACTATCGGCCGATCCGAGATTACTTGGGCAGGACTATTTGGCAGACCGTGCGACATACACCTGTGGCGGAGAGATGCCTCTACACCTATTCGACGATCAGCATCTCGGGGGATCGCGACTGGTAGACAGTGGAAGCTGTACCATGTGGATTCGACCACCATAACGCCTCACCTCGCCCAAGACCTTACTTCTCAGCAGACCCAATGTAAACCCCAAGTCTGGATGCCGAGCGCGGCGACCACACGTTCCCTTCATGCTACAAGACCGCTGAATGATATCGCGTTAGAAAGAAGGTTGGCTGGTTTCGGACACCACCGCCAAGATCCGTTCAGAAAGATGCTAACATAATCACGTGGTTTTGTCAGGCACGGCAGAAGTGGTCTACTTATATGTTCCTCCTTCTTTTGGTATCGAGCGCGCTGTCTCGCATGGCCTTCTGTAATCTGACATCGCGATGTCATCCGAGAAGAAACCACCGGGCGGATATGACTCTACCCCTCTACACCCGGCCAAAGCGCCCACGTACACCATCAAGATCACCTTTCACCGCGCTTACAATGTTCCCGTCTCGGACTACGGTGGACGCTCCGCAGACCCATATATCCTCGCTCAGATCAATGCATCTGCTCCCACTCGTCATCCTGAAGATCCACGTGTGCGCTTTCGGACAAAGACAATACGAAAGAGCCTGGAACCCGAGTGGAACGCGAGCTGGGTCGTGGCCGGTGTACCGGAGTCGGGAATGACACTCGAAGCTCGACTATTTGACGAAGATTCAGACGACCACGACGATCAGCTCGGCAAGATTGAGGTCGAGACAGGAAGGCTGGACGAAAAATGGGAGGGAATCAAGGAGGAAGATATCAAGGTGAGAAAGACAGGGGCGAATGTCCGAGCGTACACCCTACGATGCTGCTCGACTATGGTCCACCCAAAGAGACAATTGCATGCTCGATTGGTGATCTCGATTGAGATGGTAGGGCGGACAATGGAGGAGATGGGGAAGGTGTACACGATGAACAACTTCTGGTATATACATTACTCCCCAATGATCGGGAGACTAGCCGGGACCAAGGCGCGTGAGGGCAGCACAGAAAAGGCCGAGTAAGTGTCTATAAAGGTCTCTAGCTGACAGACAGCTTTCAAGCAAATCAAATGCAGCTACAGGGGCCGGTCCCAAACGAGTTATATCACCGATATGTCGAATTCAAGGGCTTTGTTGGCGGCATGTTCCAGGGAAGGGGACCTCGGGGCACGATGCTCCATAAGGCGCTTCACCATCAGCATGAGAGGATCTACAATCATAACCGGCGGACGAAGTATGGAGAGCTGCCGGACGGACCCGGGCGGGATATGACGCTGCGATTCCTTGACATGGCGCACTTCGATCAGGGCGGGCGAATCTTCACCTATGTCATCACGCTCGATGGATTGTTTCGGTTCACCGAAACGGGGAAAGAGTTTGGCATCGACATGCTTAGCAAGCACACCATGCATTCCGATGTCAACGTGAGTTTCAACTTGCGATACAGAGCTAAGAGTAGATCTATATTGCATGGAGCGGCGAGTTCCTGATCCGACGGCTAGCTCATCCCAATGAAAGTGCCGAGCACCCGAATCAACACTCGCATCCCCTCGAAGACATCCCCGGGGGTCCGCCAAACGATGCTCCGCCCAAAAATCCAAATCACTACGAGCTTGTAATCGACAATGACAGCGGCACGTACCGACCTAATGGAGATCTTCTCCCCAAATTCCACGATTTTCTCCAGCGAAACTTTCCGGGTCTTCACATCCTGACCAAAAGCTGTACCGACAAGGACCTCGATAAGATCAAGGAGGATCAGAAGAAGGCAAAGAAGAAGGAAGGGGAGGCTATGGTTTATGGCTAAGGATCGGCATCAGGCAGTATTTCGAGCTCCGATGAGGAGGATCTCGAGCGAAGAGCTCATGGAAACGGCTCAGCGAAGCAGTCGAAGGTGGAGAAGGGGGTTGGGGTTTTGAAGCTGTCAAGGGGATAATACCAGGCGAGACGAGCAAGGAGGAGAGAGAAAGGGCAGAGTTGAGGGAAGATCAGGCTTCGGGTTCACAGCATCGACTATTAAAGGACTGTATATCATCGACGACATTATAGAGAAACCTCTAGATCTGTGTACACGGAAGAAAGACCATGGAATCACGTGAGGAGTCTCGTCTTCTTCATCCCTCAGCCTCCTCGCCGGTGTGTGTGTGTGTGTGTGTGTGTGTCGTGACGAATCTCCGCGTTATACCTTAAATTGCGCCTCCACCGATATCACAGTGTGCTTGTAGCTACGTCATGCGAACCTCGCTTGGGATCCACGCCCCGTTCAGGATCCTCGCGCCGATCAATTTGTCCGTATGCAGGCTGGATCCGAGTTGGGACGTCGAGCCGTGAACCCCTATTGAACGGACGAAATGGTTCCTAAATCGAGAAGAATGCTCGTCTCTGCTCATGTCCTCCGCCAAATACTTACCTGTCAAACAGTGCCCAACCTGCGGAGAACACGATGCGGCTGGTCGTCGCCATCATCGCATCCTACATCCTCCTCGGTCATCGTGCGGCGTCGGTTTCATGGAGCCAAGCCTCTTTCCTCATGTCCCGCTCGCACAGGGCGAAGAGAGCGGTAGTTGCACCGACTTTCGCGTGGGGCGACGACCCGATGCGGGGAGTCAATATCGGAGGATGGTAAGGCTTCGAGGCATTCCAATGCTGACCTCAGCAGGCTAGTCCTCGAGGTACGACTTCGGAGCTATGCATAGCTGACGTGCAGCCTTGGATCACTCCATCGATATTCTCGAATAAACCCGACTGGGTCGTCGACGAGTGGACATATGGCCTCTACATGTCAACGCAAAATGACTCGTTGACCGAGATTCAGAATCACTGGAATACCTGGTTCCAATATGGAGAGCTTCAGAAGTGAGTGGAAGCAGTCTGCAAATCTGACAAAGTAGCATCGCCTCGGTTGGACTGAACACAATTCGTGTGCAGATCGGATGTGAGCCTAGGATGAGAGTGAAATTGACGATAGTCTGGTCTGTGATACCGCTGGAGAATGGAGAGCCGTACCTTGTCGGTGGGTCTCTGGCCGTACACTTGGAAACCCCAGTCGACCTGTGACAGGGGCGTACGATTACCTAAAGTCAGCGGTGAGCTGGGCGCAGAGCCTGAATGTCAAGGCAAGTCTCTATGTCGCTCTTCGCTGACGACAGGTGATGATCGATCTTCATGGCGCTCCTGGCTCCCAGAATGGCTTCGACAATTCGTAAGTAGACGTTGTCGACATCAGCTCATCCTCAGCGGCCTCCGTGGGACTCGACAATGGTTCAGCAATACCACCAATATCGCGCGAACTCTTTCAGCACTCCAGGTACTCACCGCCGAGTTCACTCAGTCTAGCTATGATAATACAGTCCTCACCATCGAGCTCATCAACGAGCCCTTCCCCTTCACTCCCACCGAGCTTGGCGTGCTCCAATCATTCTACGAGTCGGCCTATGACTCGGTGCGAAGTGCTTCGCAGCAGTCGTCTATCGTGGTAGCCATCGATGAGGCATTTCAAGGACTGGCGGCTTGGGAAAATTTCATGCTTGCACCGACTTATGCGGATGTCGCGCTAGATACTGTGAGTTGAGACCTATGGCTACAATGCTGATGGCAAGCACATCTACTCAATGTGGGCTGTGTACCCTGGACTTGCTGACTTCGCAGGTTCGACCTCAATCTGATTTCCCTCGGTTATGTCACCAATCTCGAGTGGACCTGCAACCAGACGAGCTATCTCGAGACCTCCAACCAGGACCACTGGACGATCGTGGGGGAGTTTACTCGTAAGTACCAAGTCGTGAGAGCATGGCTAAATTCAAGCCGCCAACACAGATTGCGCATTATGGCTCAATGGTCGCGGCACTGGAGCTCGTTATGACAACACCTTGCACGGGACCGCTTCGTAAGTTTTCTCTTTGCCTTGCAGCTTACGTACAGGCTGCAGTTCCCAGGCGACTGTAGCGGTAAGACGGGAGGCAACCCGAGTGTCTTCAACGCGGACTACATTGATCATCTGGCGAGATCATTCGAGGCCCAGACATACGTATATGAGCAGGCTGTGGGTGTCCTCATTCTCATCTACGCGTGCTGATGCGCTGAAGTCGGGGTGAGCCTCACAAGTCCTTGCATTGCGCGACTGATTTTGCTCAGCTGGGTCATGTGGACATGGAAGACGGAGCAGGCGGCGGATTGGTCGATGCAGACCGGAATCACCTATGGTACTTGCGCTTCAGCAGCTTGATTCGCGTGAACTGACCTCGACACCAGGCTGGATACCCACACCTATCACTGCGAAGCCTCATGGGTGAGCAGTGACTCCCTTTCATGTAGGACTCTGGTACTGATGATCCGCAGCACCCCTTGCGGCTTCTCGAGCTTCGGGGCTTCGTCGGCAGTGGCAGCTGGCGATATCCCCCCGATCCGATCGGTCGCTGTGACCATCAGCGTGAGTATAGCGGCATGTCTCTTCACTCTTTAGGGCTCCAAGATGATCTGGCAAGCGCAAGTAGGAGGAAATGCATTGCATAGCATGCCCGCTGTCATCCACCGAGAGTGCTATGAGTTCATGGAAACGCCTTCCAGTTCCTGCTTCTCAACCTCCTTCAGCACCTGTGCCTCATTTACCTTGCGGCGAATGTGATCCCGTCGCTCGTGACCGTGCAACGAAGCCTCCTTCCTCGCTGCCGCCAGGGCATGCGAAGCGCTACTAGATGAGCCAAGACCTTTCGAGTCGAAACAGAGCCTACTTGAGATGAGATTGGTCCAACATCTCCCGACGGGTCTCGGCGACCATATCTATCCGGTGATATTGTACCCAGGCTCCGACTCCGAGCTGAGGACCAAGTCAATACCACTAATCTTACAAAGCAGCACTCACGAGGACACTGAGCACTCCGAGGAAGCGAGGATGTGACATGTAGGTGGGTTCGGTCCTCACATCCCCATGAAAGCCTGCATCGCCATACGATCGCCAATGATCGCCCCCAGTATATCCTCCCCATGCACCCCGTCCCGCATCGCTAGATCGGACACCCGCACCGGCTCCACCTCGCCTCACTACTTCGGCTCGTAACATCGCTTCTAATGAGTCTGATTTGCGTGACGAAGGCGAAGACCAGCCTCTTCCGGTGTGAAGGTAACTAGACCGGGAATCGGGCTGAGAGAGAAGGGCGTAGGCTCGATGAAGGGTAGCGAAGTTTTCATGGGATGATGAGGGGTGAGCCGAATCGGGATGAAGCATGAGGGCGAGGCGATAGTCTGGCACTAATCAGAATTGCTCCTTGAAGGATCTGTGATACTCACACTGCTGCTTCACCTCCTTCTCACTAGCCGACCTCTCCACACCGAGGACTTCAAACGGGTCAGGCGATCCCCCGTTTCTGCCCATTTGAGGGAAGCGATACTGCTCCTGAAACGGGTCGGCTCGCTGCTTGCCCTTCCTTGGGTGAGAGTGAACCTCGGCCCGATGATGATGGGCATGCGAGTTTGAGCCATTGTCTTCATCCTCCGTGATTGGCTTGAAGGCTGTCTGGGCGTGGTGACGGTGAGAGACGGAGAAGGATCGAGCGTGTGGTAAAGGTGGGAATACTGAACGGATCCGGCGGGCAAGGTGCATGATGAGGAGGCGATCGTGTCAGAAACGCAGCCGTCGGCCTTCAAGGGTCGGTGTCCATTGTCATGAAAATTGACTGTAGATTGGATCTGTTGAAGATCGGAATGAACGATAGGATTTTGAGAAGTCGATTACCTCCACTTTTGCTCCCTTGACGAGACTGATTTTGCTTCCATCTCTCTCTTTCAGCCTCATCACCTCCCCCTTTTATCCACCTCACCCCATAGTCAATTTCTTCTCCTCTCGATCTACCCCACCTTCCTTCAATGCATGTGACATCCTCTTACCTTTCAACTTGTGACGAACAATCGTATCATGAGCTACTCTAAACGGACTCCCTTCGAAGACCGTCACCCTTACTCCCCCCGCCATCCTCGCCCATCCGAAATCCAATCGCATCCACAAGGCATCGAGCATATCGCCCCACGCAAGTCCTCCACCGCTTCGACTATCTCCAGACTGTTTTCGTTGTCGAGACATCGACAAGTCGCTCCAATAGCCCAGACCTCTACTCTCACTCTTTCAAAGTCAAGCGAAGCGCGACCCGGTAACGCGACTGCCGTGAGTGCCTCGCGGAAAGCCAGATCGGGCAGGATAGACGATTCAGGTGGGCATAGGCTCCTGGTCACCGGGTCAGCCTTACCATTTGACGATGCAGACCATCGACAAGTCGTCAAAATCAAGCGCCACACCACCTTACTCGGTCAACGGCTGACGCTATCTCGCGATAGCCTGGACCCTCCCAACCCATCGCGACTACCTCTGCCGACTTCATCTGTCTGCGACGATGCACTGGCTGGTATGAACGCTGTGCAAGATAAGCGGATCTACTCCTCGTCCTTTCGTCAGCCGTATGCCAGTCCGGTCGACTACTCGCTACGGCTGAAGCTGTCACGAAACCAAATCGCCAGCTTCCGCAAGGTATCCGCGGGATATCCCTCTCGTCCCGACTTGCTCCGCAGATCGCCGCTGCCCATACTTCGCAAGAGGAAGCTGGCATCTTCGAGACCCAAGCAAGCTTTACGTTACGCCACAGACAGCCCGGATCTGCCTACTGCTCCGCGATCCTTCACTCCTACGTCTAACTCCGGACCTTCCACTCCATCCCCTACATGCAAGCTTGACTCCCGTCCCCGATCGCTTGAAATTGAATCACCTTTCCCGTCGACACCTCAAGTCATCCGGCGATTCGTCCTCCAGGACACTACCGCTCTGGATCTTCTTCACACTTCTCCGTCGTGCAAATCTTGCGCGGTTCCTCGTCCCGACACGAATCGGTCGAAAAACTCCAGAACGGTTAATGAAATACAATCAGCGGTGATCAGTCCGCAGCTCAGGCTACTCTGCGACCGCCCGCTGCCCCGAATCCCATCCGTCGAAAGGCCATCGATCAGGAGAAAGTCAGCCCCATCCCTATCGACCGAGCCGTCCCGAGACGGGATCTCGGGAGCATCATCTGACGCTCTTCCGGATGAGCGAATTGATTCTGCTATCAAGGGCCTCGATAATATCTATGTCAATGGAAACAAGGTGCGTACACCTTGCGCGGGAGTGACTCCCGCTGATTTGTCTTGTTAGGGTCCAGAAAGTCTTCGCCAAGTCGACCAGTACGGCTCGCCCAGTACTGACCCCGCTGAATGTGTTTCACCCCTCGCAACTCCGCCTTGGTCCCACTCGTCACTGCCTATGACGACAGACACCTTCCACCGGTTCTCCAAAATGGAGCTGGAGGAGCAGTTCCTAGACGTCCTCGGTCATCTGGGCTCATTCGGCGATCCTGAGGATGAGTTCTCGGTCCATCCACTGGACGAGCTATCAGGCGAGCGACAAATGCTGTCTGACTCCGCGGAGGACACCGGGACGATGCGCTTGCGCGCATCTCCTGCACGGACGGCCGAGGTCGTCGACGCAGCTGGAAGCACCGTTGATCTCGATTTCTTCCAGGACTCGGTCTCATTCGGAGACAACCTTGATGAACCAGATGATTTCAGCATAAACCCGGACTGGCTGGATGACCGATTCTTGCTTTCATCGACGCCGAGCCGATCGAGTCGGTTCAAAGATACTCTGCCGGTCTTGGTCGATCCGGCAGTCCACTCCACTCCGCTAAGCTTCAGCTCAACCGTTGCCAAGGGGCGTTCTCATCCGGTGTTCACGAACGATGCGGTCCTGGCCGTCCATACTATGAGAGACTCGCTGAGACCGCGCTTTATCCCATCCGGTCGCAGCTTCGAGCCGATCCGAAGGGCAGCACAACTGAGTGTATCTCAGGCGAAGCTCGCCGCCACTGCAGTTCAGGTGCCTAACAAGGAGGCACAGAGACCCATGGCAGGGAAGGTCAAAGACGCTGTTCACAAGCTCGAAAGCCAGACAGTACGTCCCGCGCCGGGAGGAAACTGATGGTCCGTCAGCGGTCTAATCCAAAGACCGAAAGTCCAGTAACTCCTGTGCGAGGTAGGCCTTTGTCTAGCGATATGAGTCCTAACACAAGAGCAGTACTCGGCAGAATCCTGGATCAGCCCAGCGTGGTCATGTCGACGGAGCTTTCAGCCGAGTCCAAGAGGCTTAGTATGCCACATACTTCGTTGGACGATCGGCAAGCTAATGACAGTAGTGGCGGAAGCGCGTTCGAAGCTTTTGCGGCAACGATAACAGCGATGGGAAGTCTTCGAGATTTGGAATTTTGATGGCGCATCCCCATCCCCATCCTGTACGAGTCGTTCGCATGTTCCAGCAATTTCTTGTTGTGCCAATAGCTTGATTTGTCACATAACTTGCCATTGATCATGTTGTGCTACTGCGTTGTATGCATGGTGCATGTTTGCAGTCAAAGCGAGTTCATGCAATTAATCAACCAATACGCCCTCCGCCCACCTTCTCAGCAGTCCGCGTCCACGATTATGTCCGGGGAAATTCGTAGGATCCCTTCCGTCGTCAATATCAGATGTACCGCTGCGAGACTCACCTGACGATGATCACTGCATGTGAATTTGGGACTTCTGGATACCATGTCACATACTTCGAGATCGGTAGAGCATTCAGCCACTGCGCCATGCGTAGTTGACTATCGCTCAGCCGTAATCTCGACGCCGCCTCGTAAGGCTCGCTTGAGGTCGACTTCGCAAATAGTGGCGTCGACTCTGCGTCCATCATTGGTGCGTCGCCAGCATAGAGCAGGTCAGCTTCGATGCCGCGTTCAACACGCCGAATCGCTTCGCGAAGACCTTGCACGGACAGGCCGGACGCAGATGGGATAGGGGAGCGGGGCGTCACTGTCCCAGTACTGGTACCCGATTTCGATGTGCGAGCGAGCATCTGCAGCCGTTTTTGTCTACTGGTCAATCACCATTCGGATTGACCACTCACGATCTTCTCGTATCGAGGGTCAATCGAGTCACCCTGTCGGCATTCAGCTCATACCCTGGTGTTTATTGGCCCGCTCACATCAAGCATATGACGACCGGGAGCAGCACTGGGAAGAGTACGAAAATGATCTGGTCATCAGTCTCACTCGGCGAGATCAGCTCACATAATTGAATGGGAACCGATACCGGAGCACAGGCGGCAGGCCGTTAATGGGATTTTGCCATCGCCTCTTCTTCGTTGGCATGCCGTCGCCAAATTCTGACTTTGGCTGAATGGACTTCTCCCAAGATCGTATAATCCCCTCCTCGTCCGCATCGACTTCGAGGCCCTTTTCCTCCCACTCGATGAAGTGGTCGCTTGTGTCGATGGCGGCCGTGGGATAGGGGACGGTACGATCTTTGACACTACGCGTCAACTGGCCGTCGATGAGGAGCCTCACCCATTTGCGAAGACTTGAACTCGGTGAAATCGTTTGAGAGCCTGCATGAAGACGAGCTCTGACATCAGCGAGAGATATCAATCATGAAACTAACCTGGATCTGCCATGATCTCCAACAGGGGTCTGGGATCGCCGTCGGAATATCTATCGGCAACGTACAGCTGTTCACCAGATCGCGACAGCATTCTTGCCCCGAGCCAACAGAGAGTTGAGGACAGAAAGGTATCTACGGGTGAGCGAGAGTCCCGAGCCAACACGTACTGTATCGCGGGATGCCGAGGTGCTGACTCTGTCAGCTTGTGCTTCCATCATCAGAGAGGGGATGTACTGGTGTGGCAATAGTGGAGAAGGACACGGGTCGATGGGTGTCGAAGAATGATGGCGTTCGGGAGTGCAGTAGGCCAATCAGGTAGCGAGCTACCACTGCAGATCTTGTTGAGCTTCGTCCAACATCAACTTGGGACTCACGACCACCGAGAGAGTAGCCAGTCTCGACTTCTGTCAGTTGGAACTCTTGCGGAAGGGGACCCACTGCTCACTACGCTGATTTTGGTAACCCTCTTCCGTTCCTCTTCAAGCCGCTCCATCTGCTGATCCACCTTGAAAGGTATGAGACCCAGATGATCCCCAAAGGACGTCCATCCTCACCTCCCAGGCTACTCTACTCGCACACACATCCACCCCGTCATAAGTCAGCTGCGAGGTCATGCCTCCAGCGACTACCATCACCAATTCCTCTGAACCTCCATCGTTGACCGTAGTAGTAACGGTAGGGTCCTCGCTCGATCCAGAGACCGCCGTATTCACCTTGATATTCTGCTTGCTGGACCATGCGTTCTCTAGCTCTTCTTTGGCGGCGGCCAGGTGGGCCGGAGAACCTCGACGACGGTCGGCCAGTATACTATCCCCGTTAGGATTGACGTACCCCATAGTCCGTGAATCAAAACGACGAGGTGAACATCTTTCCCGGTGGACGCCATGGTCTTCGCTACGCTTCCAATCACCTGAAATTGTGTTGATGGACGGTTGATGATGCTTGGAAACCGAGATGGATGAAACTCGTAAAGATATAGCAAGAATCGCTGACGTCTTCAGGCGAGGCACCGATCTTCCCATTTACTCAGGATTTATATGCTTCCGTTATTCTCAACAAAGCATCCTTAAGCTTTCTTAAGCTTTGCTTTCCTCTGTCGCTTCCCCATTCGTTCCAGAAGTCTTTGCCTTCTTCTTCTTCGACGCTCGCAATGGTTGGGAGAGAAGGTTCTTAAGTTCTTCGCTTTGAAGCGATTTCGAGGACGACACGTTTTCGCTGTACGAGGCATCAGCTTGATTGACTCGAAAGACCGAATGCTTACGCCGAGTACCATACAGGATTTGGGGATAGAAGCAGAGGTCCAGCGGGGAGAAGGGCGACTGAAGGTCAGCTGTATTACTAGATGAATAACGCACGCGTGAAGAAGAATTCCGCAACAAGGGTTCCAGGTGCGGTTTGGACGATTTCGTACGGTTTCAACAAACCTGCAAATGAGCGACGACAATTGAGGTTGACTCACCGTGGGTCACCGCCTCCGCCACACCCATCCGCGCCCGCTTCTCATCGTCCAAGGCTCGAAGTGTAAAGGGGAAGGCTCCAGCCTTCTTCTGGATTTCCGAAAACACAGCACGTGAAGTCTTCATCTTCAGCTGATAGTTGATATCGGAAGAGCGTTTGTAGATCGAGGTCCTAGAAGGGTCGGGTTTGGCCTGAGACAGGTCAGTCAGGGGTGAGAAAAGCCCAGAGAAAGACAGTCACCTTGCCGTCATTCCCCGTGACAACAAGAATGTCCACCCCGTAGACCTCGCCCTCCTCAAAAGAGCAGGACTCATGTTCCCTCTTGAATTCTGGTGTAGGATTGAGCAATATCCTCTTCTTCCCGTCCGTGATGTTCCTTTCATGTTGACAGCTGAGCATGCCTTCTACTCCGCTACAACCGTAGTCCCTGGCGACCTTCTCTACCACCTCGGTGACATCCCAGTTCTTCGCGCCAATCTTGATTGTCCGCATCGCGAGCTGCGCTGCCTCGTAGGCCGAGCGGATGACGTCTGCTGCAAGTCCATCGCATTTCGAAGAAAGACGGATCGTCTCCGCATGCGTGACGGCGAAACCATCGAGCTGGACCCCGAGCATGACCTTCACCACATCATCGTCCTTCAGAATAACCTCTGGGTCGGACGGCAGGGGCGAGAAATGGGAAACGATGTTGTTGACGGAAATGGCGGTGGGAAATGCTAAGCCTGATACGGATCAGCGGGAAATGAGCGACTGTCGCTCACCTTTGCTGATCTTGACGCCGTTTTTGCTCTTGTTCCACAAAGGTGCGACAGCTTCTGAGATGAGCTTGTCTCCTCTGTCCAAAGGCTTAGTCGGGACCTCGAAACAGCTAGAGCGGAAATGTACTCAATGCACAAGTCCAAGGCGTTCTTGCTGGCGACCACCTGGGGGATTAATTTCTTGAGAACTTCCCCCAAGACCTGACCGGCCGAAGTATACTTCGTCAGACTAGGCATCTGGATCAGCCTTCAGGCGCCTTCCACAACAAGGAAGGCTATCCGCTCACGCATCATTGCCCAGTCCTCTTTCCTCCTCCTTGTCCGGCTGCTTCTCCGCCGACTCGACCGGCTTCTTGAGGTCAACGACAGGCTCAGCGGACATCAAGACGACTAGAGCTTGGCTGTGAGGAACTTGTCTTCTCCAGTGCAATCCCTGAAAATCGGGTAGCCAAAATGATATGCCTTGATGGCCAAGATTGCGGTTATTCACGAAATCGTCACATCACGTGATGCGAGCAAAGGAGTCTTGTATCTCACATAATGCTGCATGTTTCAACCACAAACTACTGGCGAGGTGCCTCTGTATGCTATCCTCACCGTCTGCTTCCGATCGAGGCATGCTATGACTCTCTGACTGTCTGCTCAATCTCCCGCCATCCGCTTGAATCTCCCTTCTCCTTCATATCTGCCAACATATCATCGTATGCGATCCACCACCATGCATGAACCGCGTCATAATTGGTGACATTTTCTTGTTTTGGCGAGTTCTGAACGAGCTCGGCGAGTCCCGGTGGAAGGGATCGAGTCGGCTTTGACGTAGGGGGAGATACGGGCGTAGGAGGAAGTATAGGTGATTCTTTCGTCGGTGCTGTATTGAGAATCGCCGGTTTTTTCTTCCAAGGTTTGTCGAGACTGAAGATCAGCTCTACACATCACATACACTCACATATAATGTATCAGTCGGACCTCTGTATCAGCCCAGACGTCAGAGTGGACTGCCCGTGCCGGCTTCAGCGCGTTGGTCCACCATGGCAATGGTCGCCAACGGCCATGAAACAGCTGGGCGAGAACATCTTGATCCGGATGCTTCACAGAGCCGATAGTTGGGGATGTGTTTATGAAGTGAACTATGGAGTCCATGGCCGCTTGTGATGGATGTAGAACGACTAGACCGGAATTGAGGAGGTGACTGGTCCGCGAACCATTCTCTGCAGGCATTGGTGGGGAGTATAGCGACGCGAAGCGATCTTGCTTGGACCAAGCACAATTCGCAGGGATCCTGGAAGTAAGCGATACTATTATTATGCAAGACGCACCAGTCTTCGGGGTAGGACACAAGCTTGAGCGGATTGCAAACACAGGCCGGGGCGGCAGCGATCCAATCTCGTCCCTGCAGTGCCATCTCAAACAATTCATCCATCGATCGAAGGAAGATCATATCTGAGTCGATCAGAATCACTCGCTCGTAATCGACTAGACCAAAGACCTGAAGCTTTGTCCAGGTATCTTGGAAGCGGGTGAACCTTTGGTCGAAACCGGCATGTCTACCGATCGCAGGTTCAAGATGATCGACCTCAACAATGGTGAGACCGGCATGCTGGATAATATGACGGCTCGATTCAGGCAAGCGGTTGGTGGCGGCGACGACAAGAGGGTATGATGAAACGGCGACGAGGGTTCGATGAAGGGTAAGTAGACCTTGTAGGAGTTGAGCCTATTCCAACATCGAAGGGTTCGACCCTTACCTGGGACATAATCTGAGCTGGTGATAAGCGTCACCCATGCTTTTCCCTGAGACATCCTGAAACCCTTGTCGTCAATAATGATCACAAAGAAGCTGAGAAATTCCTTGGGAGGTTCTTGTCGAACAAAACCTAATTGCCTCCGGTTCCTGATTTGGTATTGAAGCCTGTGTCATTCGGCTGACTTAACGCTTGCGCTGCTGTTTTTTGTCTCCTTCAGTAGATGTCGAGCTCTTGCGACAATCCCTGGCGTCTAGATCGTCATGGCAGACGTCGACTCGACTCACGGACGCGGTGCGTAACCAAATTAGCCACCTTGTCCGTCCGCTGAACAGGATTGCCTGACTTCAGCGCTGAAGAGGTACGTGCGTTGATAGAGAAATGAGATGTCGCATGAATCAAGCTGAAGACGGATCAGAGGTGACGCTTGTCTGGCATGTCGACGTCGAAGGATAGTCAGTAGTTCCTATCGATACGGTCTCACCGTTTTAAATGACCGATCCAAGCGATGCGAGGGTGAGAAACCGAATTCATGCACGACCTGCACTCGCCTTGAAAAGCAATGCGTCTACGATAGCTCGACAAGCCGGTTGAAGAAGCTCAAGGATCACATAGGTGGGCTTGAAAATCTGGATTGTCCCTAAACAGCGTCACAGCTCAGCTGGAGAATCGCATCGTTGACCTTCGAGGCGGACAGTCACCTGGCACCCCTTCGACCGACGCGGTCGACCCCTTACTCATCTCTGGAACATCGTCCGGAATCGACCTCAGCTCTTCTGCCCGTCCCATCTCGTCGTCCTCTTATCATGCGGTGATCAGCCCGGTGAACGAGACTTTGTCAACACCAGCATACCTTGATGCTACCTCCGGTCCCTCTGTACCGTCGGCTCCGACCGCAATATCGGCCTCGGCCTATTCCTACCACGCCGAGCCTTCTCTCTCAGCAACGATTCCGCTCTCCCAGGCCAGAAGCACCAATCCTAGACCGCTTCAACCACCCGACCCCGCTTTTGAGTTTGACTTTGGCTCGCTAGACTCGAATATCATGGATGTTTCCAATGCCATGACCTTCACGCCATCCCTCAACTCCATGCGGGCGGATCTTGTGGTGGAGCCTCCCGTCCCTTCCGCTCTCAACTTGCAAATGGCGTCCATCCTTGACGTGAAAAGCTCCGCTGGAGACATCGTGGGCGGGTGGTTCGATCCTAATGACGTTCCCCCTGCGGTTCGGGACCACCTGTATGTTGACTTCACAAAGCATGACTGACGTCCAGACTCGATTTATACTTCAGTAGACACCGGAACTTCAATGCCGCATTTCATGTGCCTCGTTTTTACGCCCGACTCACGTTGCCGCCAAGTGAAAGACCCCATCCCTCACTACTCTATACAATGTATCTGGTTGGCGCCGGCCGGTCCACCCAGCCTCGTCTGTTGCAGCTTGAAAAGACATTCCACGCGGTCGCCGAGCAGCAAATCCAACTAGCAATCGCCCAGTCGGACCGCCTTTTGGACGTCATTCGAGCGATGGTCACGATGACCGGCTACCTCTTCTCCAAGGAATGGTATACGCAAGGATACAACCTCGCCGGTGCTGCGATCAGGTGGGCTTATCACATGATATTACGCTGACCGCAGACTCACGGTGACTTGTGGTCTTCATCGCATTCAATCTTCGGTCTTCAGTCCGCCTCCACCGTTCAACGCAACGCTTTACTTTACGCTCCGAAATGGAGCTCCTTACGCCATTCCACCTCCGGAAGATGAGATCGAGCTGGGAGAGAGAATTCATGCCTTGTACGTATTCATGTCACAAGACGCGCTGATCCTCAGCTGGGCTGTGTACGAAATCGACCAATGCACAGCAATTGCTCACCTTTATGATTCTGGCTTCCATCTGGATGACATCGCAACACCATTCCCGAGGCCATTGGAGGACTACCATGTAGTGAGCACTTGGAATAGGATTCTCTGACTTAGAGTCAGCGTCTGGTCTCAGAAGCCGAAGATGTCACCCTTGATTCGATCTTCGATTCCAGCAAAGTACTAAGCAGTATCAACGATTCATACTTCACCCTGCGAATGAAAGCCCTCACACTACTTTCGCAAGCGGTAAAGCTGCGTAATGTATTGCCCGAGCCGAAGGGAAGTGCAATAGGCGAGATGGCAATCCCGGTTCGATCCAGTGGCACATCGAAGGCCGCTTTTGTCAGCAATCCAACGGCATTCACGCGTCTCAAGAGCTCACTAGAGCGCTATTGTGATCAGCTACCCGCTTCTCATCGTCCACCCTGGAAACGATGGGATGAAGGGACGGAAAGGCTTCAGCCTAGGATACGGACAGGCAAGGATACAGCTGTTTTAGTACGCCTCCACACACAAGAGAGACTGACTTGGCAGAATTTCCTGATCGGCAATGCATACATGCAGCTATGGAACGTCAATTCGTTGGCGGCTGAGAATAGCGAAGCAGTCCTCGTCGCCAGGCGCATTGTCGACTTCGTATGCACTTATTCGGGTCTGGACGTGAGCGAGACTCTGGCTAGGCCTGTCTTTGACTCATTTGCCCTGCAGATGACAGGGGGTTATGACACCTTCATCATCACTGTGTGAGCAGGGATTGAAGATTTGCGCTGCGCTGAACATGCATAGGTGGAACGAGGCTGCAATGATATTGCTAAGGGAGACAAAAAGACTGCAGATACTTGGGAGACATCTGGGTGCGGGAGATATTGTACTTTTCGGACGTCAACTGATATTATCCATCAGAAGCCGAGTCGGTCGACGCCGATCTCGATCTTGTTACCGATGCTCTCAAAGCTTGGGCCAGCAGCTCTGTGAAGCACGAGCATGATACGGTCGATATTGCCGCGATCAGAAGCGGGATGCTGGATGCTCTTCGGTCCACTTCCCACGGCGAATGGATGGAGGCAGTCGAGGAATCCGAGAGGCGCTTTTCCTGATGGCCGACGCATGCCAAGTCTTCTCCGTCATTGCATGAACCAATGTATCAAATCAGCTGTCCGTGTGCTGTGACGGATTGATCCCCTCTGCGATCCCAAACGAGGTGCCCTCGCAAAATTGTCTTCTCTACAACGCCTCGCAGTCTTCGCCCAGTATATGGCGAAAGTTTGTTTTTGAATTTCAGGTCCGCCTATGCATCGTAAGCGAATTGCAGCGCAAGCTTGACTCACCTTTGTCACCTCGAATTCAGCAGCGGGATCGAAGACGACAAAATCAGCGTCTGCTCCGACCGAAAGGACTCCTTTCTTCCCTTCTAACCCTGCGTGTGTCGCTTGTGCGGATGCCATCCATCGCACAATCCTACCCAGTCCAGCTTGCTTTCCCAATTCCGTCCAGAGTAAGGAGAGTCCCAATCCGAGCCCCGAGACCCCTCCCCAAGCCGACATGAAGTCGCCCTGCTTTAGTTCAGGCACACAAGGTGAGTGATCCGAGACGATGAAGTCAATCGTGCCATCCAGTAAGGCAGTGCACAGCTGCTTTCGGTTCGTCTGGTCCCTGATCGGCGGGCAGCATTTATGCTGAGTTTGATATGGATCAATGTCCTCAGCCCTCAAGGTAAGGTAGTGGAAGCAAGTCTCGACGGTGAGGTTGGAAATGCCGGAGTTGCGAGCTTCCTTGAGGACTGGCAGAGCAGCGGCTGCGGAGAGGTGGACGACGTGAAATCTGAGTTGAGGGTACTTTCGAGCAATTTTGAGGATCAGGTCCAGCGCAGACAATTCTAGGGAAGGCGGCCGAGATTGGAGGAATGTCGAGTACAGGGAAGGATCGCCAGGTGACGGAGCATCGTAGCTGTTACTCTCCAGCTCGGCATGAAAGAGGATCAGGGCGTTAGTGTCCTAAGCGACGTTTGTCAGGATCCAGGCAGGTGGTTCAAGAACCCACGGTTAAGGCTTCGCATGCTCGGATCAGGTCCTCCTCGCCGACATGAGGGAATTCCTGCGCGGTCGTCAATCACCTGACCAGCATCTCATATGGCGTACCTCAACGCCAGAGTTGATCAAGAAGCATTTGAAGCCCTTGACCCCAGCCTCGAGCAGATGGACCAGTTCGTGTGCATTACCGGGTATGATGCCTCCCCAGAAGCCAACATCGCAGTTTACACCAACGGACCGGGCTTCCGCCCGCTTTGCCTGTAGGTTCACTTGGGTAGTCGTCGGGGGTATCGAGTTCAGAGGCATGTCGATGAGGGTGGTGACGCCTCCACTGATCGCTGCGATGGTCCCACTCTGAAATCCTTCCCATGCTGTCCTTCCGGGTTGGTTGAGGTGTACATGAGAGCTGCAAGGCTATCAGAGACTGACCCTAACAATCCTGCTCACTCGATGAGGCCGGGCAGCAGAATTTGTCCTTTCCCAATGATGATGGTCTCGACATCTGATGTTGGATTTTTAGGGGGATCATACGGGCCTGGGATGACGCTCGTTAACTTCCCTGAATAAAGGTCGACCTCAATTGTCGCCGGCTGAAGATTATCGCTGTCGGGCAGGAGCGCATCTGAAGCAAAGATGGTGAGTCTAGCGGGCTTGTACGCCATGAGAGAAGGAAGATATGTAGGTCAAGACAGTCTCTCAGGGATAGTCACAGCTGTTCTACGATTTGTATCTCCTCACTGATAACCAGTATGAAGATTGGTCAAGATTCCGGAACACAGAAACGAAGTCTGAGGAAATGCTGAACAGTTCGTGCTGATCAGGCACGGAACCCGTGTGACATCTCAAAAGGTAACGCTCCCTACCATGACCCACTGCTCTGCCACTCCCTCAACCTTCACAATGCCTATTTCTCGTATGCTGATCACTTGAGGCAGAGAATCCTCCAGATTGTTGACCCCGGTAGCTAATTTGCTTCTCTCTTCTTTGCTGAGATCTCCGTAGAGCAAACTGAGATGAGGGAAATACTCCGGTGAATCTGGAAGGCCAAATTGCCTTTCGCATGCTTTCCTGAGAGCCAGCAACGTTGAATGCGGGCGTACGGGTGCAAGGACGGACTGGTAAAAGTGACTTCCGCCTTGAGCGGAGAGAAGCTCTAGGGGAAGAGCCGACACGTTGAAGGATTCGAACGCTTCTGCTATGGCGTCCCTTACTTTGGCGGTAATGTCGGGTATCGGAGTTGCGATCTGAATGGGGTGAAGGAGTGTAACATGCGGCGCGAAAGTAGGGGAATGATTCTGCGTTCCCGCAAGATTCTGGATGCACTGCTTCAATCGTACGGATTCTGCACCGGCAGGCAGTAGCCATAAAGCGTAATCTTTTGAGCGTGTCAGCATATACGTCGGGGTCCAGAACATACTTGCCAGGGCATGATGGTCATTCATCATGAATCTGAATAGGGACTATGTTTCCGTAGGCATACAGGCGAAGTCGGAGAATGCCATTGTAAGGACAGCCGCAGCACGTGACTCGGTAACGACATACCAGCTGTTCAGGCACACGATTTCTCCTTCCCTTGCCGCTATCTTGCATGCTCTGCGTAAAGTCTCACACGTATCGTTATTATGTCCTCTGATGTGCCGTATGATTGTGAAGCGTATGATCTTCATCGTACTCATGCCAAACTTGCATGCACGAGGAGAAAAAGGGCGAGAGAGCTGAAAAAACCCTTGGAGGACTTGGCTGAGAGCTGAAAGCTGGTCGATTTGTTTCCCCTTGCTACGCTTTTGCAGACTCAGAATGGCCGCTCCCCTGGACGTGTTGTCAGTCATTAAAGTCAAGGCCGCTGTAATGGACAAATATCTTCCCCAGAGCTGGGATATTCCAGGGAACGGCCCCGGATATCCGAGAGGCGTGTCAATCATTGTACTGAGAGACACCGTCATGGACCACGCCACACCACAAATCGCCACTCGACGAAATCAACGAGATTCGTCGAAATGCCGCCGACTCGCTCTGGAACTCGTAGACGCATCTTCCCCTTAACCGCTATTATATAGTCTCGCCTTGACTCGTATGCAACCTTGCCAGCCCTGTTAGACCACCCTTCCCCTGTATCCCATGACAGAGAGGTGCTGGATCCGTCAAGCGCGTTTACACACGCCCAGGTCTGAGCTAGGCCGCGGTGGAGAGGGGATGATGACGTGATGAGTCTGGGGTGGCCCTAGACGCGAAGTGGGATGACAAAAGTCATCGCTGACATGAGCTTGGGTTCCTGTGAATTCCATTGCAAGATCCCTTATACCTTCATAATTGTAGCCGTGATCGAAGCTCCTGAGTGGTTGGTGCGGCTGATTAAAAGTCATGGGTAATCCTCCATTAAGTAGTACTAACAAGTAGTACTGACGATATCCCAATGGACGAGTCGCATATAATGTCGTGATGTGAGGTCGGATCACATGTTGATTTGTCAGCCCCGGACAAAAGACACTCCATGAAGCAGCTGCATACTTTTTGGTACACTGTCGTCTATTATTGTGTAAACAGCTAGAACTTATAGCTAGAGCATCGCGATTTCCATAAAAACTGGAAATACACAGAAGATGTCCGTATCATGGACGAGGTTCAAGTCGGACAAAGGCAAGGGAGCTTCGATCACCCATCTTGGATAACAGGTGCCCCTTCAATGCCCCTTCAAGATTTATATCCCTTACCTCTTTTGACTCACCTGGCCTGATCTTCGTCAAAACTTGCCATCGCTGCTTTGATACGAGCACTATCGCAGCCAAAGTAATCGTCGCTGACTTGAGCAAGATCGAGGTATGTGATTCCGACTATCCCGACGCAGAAGACATATTGACGATCCGAATAGTTAGCCAGGGATCTGGTCTTTGTCAAGGTATGGCGATGCCTATTTAGATTCCCTCGTACTGAGATCTTTACCCCAGTCGGGGAGTGATGTCGCGGGCGATCTCATCACTACCGGGTGTATCGCTTGGTGGCTGTACCGATCTCGAACGGGATGGAGCGGGACTGACCGGATCTTGACGAAACTGCTCGTGTACGCCTTCATACCTGTCCTCATACTTCGCTCAAGTGTTTCTTAGGATGACAGCGGAGACTCAGCTCCCTCCGACTATCATGTCTGTCTTACCTCGCCATCTTCCGCTAATGTACGATCTGACCGTTGAGACAGGGCCGCGACTTTCCTCGCTGTATTCGCCGCTCAAAACCCCGCGCCAGTCACAGCCTTCTTCGCGTGAGTCCTGATGCTCCACTCCCCCTCTCGGTAGTAAAATTAAGCTTACGGGCTGAGAATAGATGCAACAACAAAGTGTACACCATCTGCCTTTTGGTGGTGCTCAACACGAAGCTTACGCTCCGGCGGGAGCTGATGAGCAGTGACAATGACCGGGCCAAGAACAGCAAGGCTCGTCTTCGCTACATTGCTTCCGTCCAGTATGCTGATGATAGGCCCTCTTTTTCAGACCAAGAGCACCCTTTCACCACTGGGTTCGAAGGATACGGCGACAATCGAGATGGAGCCTCGTGGGCAATGCTTCGATTCCGAGAGGCAGATCGAGGACGGAAAAACGGCGAATATCCTCCCGGGCCGATGACGGTAGGTGGGGTGAGACCTGTCTGGATGAGAATCGGGATTCTCGTGTATATAGTGTACGAGGGATGTGGACTGTACATACTTGTATCGTGGACTAGGGATGCGACTTGTACATACTTGTGATGCTATGGTGTGACTCGTGATATAGTCTTGGTTCCGACTAGGATGCTGATCCATCACGTCGACAGGTCTAGAAAAATCCTCGCCTGCCTGCCCGATCCCCCCATCTCCGGATGCAGAGGAAAAAGTGGAAAGGGTCAAGGCACTGCGCGATCGGTGACACCAGACGAGGTCTAGCCAGATTGTATATCGTCAGGGGCTTGTGTTTGTGTCCCATCTCCTGTTGGGCTTGCGTCTAGTTCAATGAGTATTGATCGACCATGGATAGTACATACTTTTGATGCTATGATGTGACTAGTGATACAGTCTATGTCTCGCCTCGAAGATGCTAACCCGCACGACCCCCGTCTATATTTTCTTCTCTGTCCGATCCCTGACCTCAATATGCCGCTCCACATCCCTCGCAATCTCCTCATTCCGCTCCATCTCGCTCACTCCCGGCCTCCGCTCCGTCTCCCTCTCCGCCCGTCTCTTTAACAGCTCCCCCGGTCCCGAAACAGCTTGCACCCCTCCGGACTGTCCACCATCACTATTCGCCAGAGCCCGATCCTTCGCCTCGTCCTCTTTCCGTTGCGCGATCTCAGCCTGCCTCAATCGTGTCGCGAAATCCGAGACTCGCATCCGATCTTCTACCGCCCGAGGATACGCAGGGTCATCTGTTACCGGTGGCGGTGGTGGGGCATTGGGATCGGTCGGACGGGGCGGGACCGGGTGAGAGCCGGTGGTCGGGTGGTCTTTGGGCAAGTCACCTAGGATTATGAGCGGGTTGGGTTTGGGGGTCGGACGAGGAGGCTGGCCATACCGAGTAAGATCATCGTTTTGGTCATATATTGATCTTGCTGTTCTCGGGTGAATGCTACGCCGCCATAGTATACGAATGTACCGATCGTGAAGACTTGTGAGCTGTGTGAGGTACCCAGGCGTCAGGTGCAATGATCTGGGCGTGTCAATTTTCGAGACACTCACCCAACTCGCCATCGGAGCCAGTAATTGAACCGTTGAGAATTACCGAGTCTCATTTGGTAAGCAGCCATGAATAGCGAGCCGAGGGTCGCTGCGATGCCTAGGAAGCATGACACACTTCAATGGGATCCTACGAAAGTGAGGGTGGTGACTCACCTACGCCGACCAGAGGAGCATTCTTCAACTTCCTCCACACGAGCTGCTTCAAGCTCAACGGCTGAAAATCTTGAGGTAACCAATCTTCATCCTCGATCTGGACCTGTTGCGGCGGGGGTGGGGATGGAACGGACATCCTGCGTAGACTCTCGGCGGTAGGGAGTCCGCAAAATCTCTCTTCTCAGTCTTGACTTTCCGGGATCTGAAATCTCGAGCGAGCTGATGGGATTAGACTTATCAGCCAGGAACCGATTAAACCCACATGACCTGACTTTCTCATTTCTATGCTATACAGCAAGCGATGATTAAGTCTTGACCCACTTTCCATACTCCATATACAGCAAGCGATGATCAACTCTTGAGCTTCTTATGCTCTTGGCGTATCATGCTCGACCTCCGGATCGGAACACGACAAATCACTCCAGCCGACACGGGCCTCACCAGTCAACCGGGTAGCACACCTCGATCCCCCTCAACCTCTTCCGCCAGCAGTTCTGTCACAATTGGTGACCGAAGTACCGCCCCAACATCCAGGACGGCCGAATCAATCTCGCCGAAACCCATTGTCCCCTCCGTCGTACCGCAGCTTCAACCCCAACCTCAAGATCCGCCATCAGACCCTAGCGACCTGAGCAGGCGTGCCGACGATGTCATCGCTCGACTCACCTCCTCCGCTTCCGCCTCATCCTCGAATCAATCTCTTCCCGCATATGAGGTTCAGCGCCGAGCGAACGATGTCATCTCCCGTATCGAGACGGAAGCGCGAGCGCGAGAGGTCATCGACCGATTCGAGAAACAGACGCACCCCCCAGCCATGATGGCAGGCGGGATGCCGATGGCCCGGCCATACCTGGGGATCATGCCGGGGATGATGATGCCCCAGATGATGATGGGTCCTGGGGGGATGCTGATACCCGTCGGACCAGCACCGGGTTTGCGGATGCCCTTTCCGCCTCCAGGACAGGCTTTTAGACCACCACCCCCGGGCCAGCCCATGCCCGGCTCAAGACCGCCTGTTCGTCCTCCGACTTCGTCCGCTTTCGTTCCCAGACCGGCTGTGGCCCCAGAAACGACGCCTCTATCGAGGGTCGATACTCCCGCAAGACCTCCTCCCAGAGCGATGCCACCCATGCCCCCAACCCTACGACCTTCCGTACCGTCTCCGAATCACACTTTCGGCTCGACACCGCTTCTGACCCCTGGTGCGTCTCAACACTCCGCAAATGCGATGTCTGGACCGTCAAAGACCCATAATTTCGGTCCAAATCGAATGACTACACCGACTACGCCCATACCGCCCATACCGCCCATACCCAGAGACTCCACTCCGTCCACTTCCACGTCATCGACAACGCCCAGCCGGTCTTTCGAGCAAGTAGAGTCAAGCAAGCGCAAGCAGTCCCCTCACCCAACAACGGAGTCATGGCGACCCGACCCCTCTTCATCCCACCGAAGATCCACCTCACCCACCTCTCAACCCCCTCGCTCACCCACACCCCATCCCAACCCTCACAACCAAGTCTACCTCGGTTCCCTACCCCCTTCCACAACCCTCCCATCCCTACGAGCCGCCTTCTCCGCCCTCTCACCCATCGAGTCGATCGAGCTCCGCACGCCATACGCTATGATCGAGTTTGAGGATGAGGGAGCGGCGGAACGGGCCGTCGAGGTCTATGATGAAGGGTGGTTTGGAGGGGTCATGATTCGCGTCGAGAGGGCTATTGGGAAGAAGGGAGAGCAGAGGCCGGTGCCGAATCTGAAGCGGCCGAGTTCGGATGTTGGGCCGATGGATAGGGCGTCGAAACGAGCAAGATAGCGCTCCGTCCTTTTGGTCGGATTCAGGGAGCCAGGCGCGCCCTCATGCAAAATACAGATGTAAACCACTTGTAGGCATGTGCAACACATAGCAGATCTACCTCTTGGCGATTACCCAAACCCAAAACACTTGTCATGCTATGCATTGCATCTTGCCCGATCCTATAGGAACAGACAACGATCCTTCAACGCCCTCGCACCCATCGCCTCCCACTCATCCCTCCGGATCCACATGTCAGATAGTGAATCGAGATTACGCATCACGCTCGCGCCTTTCCAGCAGACAAAGCGGGGATTAAGATTACGTGGAGGTGGGACGATCTGGACTTCGGGGATGAGAATACCGCGCGCGCGGAGGAGTGGCGGTAAGCTGCTCCTTGGTCAGTACAAGGGTTCAGCAATACAGGGATAACCTGCCGTTCGGCAAGGAAGGCGCCAAGTCCCTTTAGAGCCGAACTGCCGCCAATGAGGAGGATCGAGGAAGCCGCAGCCTTGACCTTGTTCTCATTCCCGCACATGGAGATGGAAGCGGCGATCGCTCCATCAAGCGGGACCTTGGAAGCCTCGTATACGATGTCGTACGTCGGGCTAGGCGAAGCGGATTCATTGGGGACAATCGGAAGTGGTGCGGTCGCGAAAGCTGGAGTGGCTGCCTCGGTGGGCATAAGAGGCTTCGTATCGGCCGGGAGAGCGGGCTCGACTTGCGACGGCACGGGCGTTTGCTCGGATTCAGGCTGGGATGCAGGACCTTCGGCAATGGCAGTAGGCTCCGCGGGCCTTCCGTTTTGCCCTTTCTCGTCCTCCGTCGCTGTTGGCTCTAACGGCTGTACGACCGGTGCAGGTACAGATGCGGCGGGTAAAAGATGCGCGGTACAGGCCCTCATCGCCCCAGTCTGAAAGCGTCAGATTTCGATACTTAGGTATAGCTTGAGAAACCCTCACAGGCTCATCGTAAGCGGTCGTGAGCATGTCATCGACATCCTCGGACGTGTTCCAGAAGGCGAATTTGTCATTGCCTCGCTTTTCTTCGAAGTCGATCTGAGAACACGATGAAGGCTGTCCTACACCAAACATGCAAAGACTCACCATCCTTGTGTCGAAGAAGCACTGCGAGCGGGAATATGATCAGCTCTATTTGGTGCTTGAGATCGGACCAGGCTGGCTTACCAGTGCCGCCAGGATATTCTCGTCGTATGTCCTCAGCACAGACTTTTGGGTCAGTCCCTCTGGCTTGACGACGTGAAAATCCCAAGGTGTATTCGCAACCATATGCTGATCCCATATCGTCAGCTGCGTCGGCAGAAGGGGACCAGAATGTACCTCTTCCAGGGTGCACATCTTGATCTTTAAGTTGTCCATCATTAACCATTCTTGGCTCCTTGCAAGGTCCAGATCGCGGTAAGGAAAGGCTGAGCGCTGAAGCATTGCTGTCAAGGCAGCGGTAATGTCGTCGCCTCCGTAGTTCAGGTTGATCCTACGCTCATTATTTGTACAAGCTGCAAGCAATGGGGATGCCCAAACCGAGTGTCCGCATTCGGCAGACCTTCATCGACACATGTCACGGAGGTCTGCTGAGCTCCGATGTCCACGACACAAGCGCTAGACAGGCCTGCGCAAAAAATGGCGGTGTAGGCTTCCTTTTAACGAGACTCAGCACAGATGTACCGAACCCATCAGATGCTGACCTGTTGCACTGCGATCTCCTTGAAGCCCATGACCTTGAGTATGAGATTGGTCATTGCCTCCACGTAAATTCGGTCGCCATGATCCGGCACTATGAGGATGACGGAGTATTTCTGAGGCGATTGTGAGCCAAGCCTCGCCCTTCAAACCGATTTTACTTACCGAGTAGTCACGAGGATAGATGCTGAGCTCATTCCGTAGTGTTTCCTCGAGGATGATTGCGATGTCATCCATCAGAAGTTGGCTTGATCGCCATTCCCGCAGATTCAAGCCGCGATGCAGGATGGGATACCTTACCTTGAAGTTGGAGGACTCGGGTATTCGCAATGCCTGAAGCTCAGTCAGCCGGCTCGTTCGACTTGAAGGATCACTAACCTCGTCGCCAATGACATATTTCCGACCTTCCACGTCTGCCCAGTCTATCCGGTAGTGATCGTTATGCTCGGGCACCGGTTCCGGCTTGACTTTCTGGTTTGCAGCGGCGACTCTGGCACTGTCTTTCCAGTCGGTGACAAGCTTATTCTGTCGCAGTCGGTTTCGAAGGTATTCGCGAAGGTTCCCAATAGCGGTATCGACCTGAGAAGCGTCAGCTCCCTCATGCGAACGATTTAAGGGACTTACAGGGTCCACCCAATCCGCCTCCCCTCCATCTACGTTCATTTCCGCGTCGCCCTCATCCACCCCTTTCCGGCGCTTCACGTGTCGATCCTCGAGCATCTCCTGAGCTACTCTCTTGGCTCGACTTCCGGGGACGGGCGGGACGTACCCTCTGTTCAGGTCGGTGGTTGGTCGAGCGATGCAATTCGGTAGCTCGTGAGGGTAGAAGTCGGACGCTCGGCCGATGCGGAGATTGCGACAGCCCGGATGAATGATGAGGGTATGTGAAAGGGGTTGCTGTATGAATCAATCAAGTCAGCACGTCATATCGCAGTAGCTCTTGCAGCTGAAGCGGAAGCGTCAATGACCTCAGGAACGCCGTTACCCTCCTGGAGTAGCCTCTGCTTCTCCGCTTCCGCCTCCTGCTTCTCCCGCTTAGCTTTCGCCTGGCTGACCTGCCGAGCGACCTCGACGTTCGAGTCTCGCTGTACATAGTCGCCAGCCGGATTCTTGATGTTGTAGCTACAGCCGATAGATCTTTAGTGAGAAAGAGGGGGATACGTAAATGTGGTCACTTACACTCCGGGAACGAATCCTGTGGTATACGATATCAAGGGGCCAATCTTCTGTAACCGCTGTCAGTCTCGCCCAGATACCGGGGCTCGGGTCTACCTTTGGTTTCTTGTTGTAATTCCGCCTTGCAGCTGTTTGAGCTGTCGTTGAGGAGGGTCCGGCGACTGGTGGACCTTCCACGGCTTGTAACAAGGCTTGATTCACCGAAATCTCAGCGCCATGAGTCGAGGGGAGCATTGGAGCCCTTGCTGCACGAGCTCTTGCTGGACAGAGACAACCATCTGGCCTAGCAGAAAATCAAAGTCAGGGTTGGACTGAGGATAGGCACGATCAATGACACGTCAGGTCACCAAAAGTTTGGAAAGTGTTCCTCCTCTCCTGTTTCATACCAACTCCCTATCCCCCGAAGCAGCCCGGGAGGAAACTCGTTTCGACACGTTGTCCCTGTAGAACCAAAATGGGTCGAAGAGCAAAGAACAAGCAAGCCGCACCGTTTCCCCTGGCCGGATCCGACCACGATAGACGCAACAAAAGCAAGAAGAAGGCCGTTTCCACTCCCATTGTGCGAGACCAGTATAAAGCCGTAAAAGGCGTTGGTGCAAAATCGTTCAAGGACCGACAAAAGCGGGTCGAGCGGAAGGGACGGAAGGTGGATGAGGTCGATGAGGAGGATAGCGAGCTTGATGAGGCGTTGCAACCCGGGTGAGTCTCGTTAGGAAGCTGAAGGAATATAGTGCTGACAGTCCGGATGAAGGTTATTATCGGAAGATGAGGAGGAGACCGTGAAGGCCAAGTCGATGGGGAAGAAGGGGAAGGCGGTCTTGTGAGTTGCCAGAGCATCGGTTGAGTATCTGCTTACGATTATCTTTCCGGCTCTTCCTCTAGACCAGACAGCGACGCTCAAGTGAGATTTTTTACCTTAAGGACGGGGCGCGCTGAAAATGACCCCTCCAGCGAGCAACAGCAAGAGAGCTCATTCTCTCAGATTCAGAAGAAGAAGACGGAGATGTTAGTAGAGTCTGCTCTGCACTCGGAACTTGGGACTTCGCGCGCTGAGCTGGAAACGATCAGGTCCTGGCAGATAGCGGTGAACGGCTGCCCCCTGGCCAGCATACCTTCGACCTTGATGACGCCCCGCCCGATGAGGATATGGGTGGTGATGGAGATGAGTGTGACGTCGACGAGGAGGAGCTGGAAGAGGACGAGGACGAAGAGGACGAGGACGAAGCCGACTCTGCCTTCGTCTCATCAAACGAAGATCAAGACGCTGAGATGGCTGACGGCGACTACGACCTCCCCCCACCACATCTTCGACCCAATCCCATCCCTACGTCAGACGACGAAGATGGTGCTATCACGACCAATCTGGAGGAGGACCTGGACAACGAGGGATACACATTGCCTGTAGTCGACAGGGGAGGGGAAGCGGAAGAGTTCGAGAGGGGAACGAGTCTGCGAGAGGTGGAGGGTCGGATGAGATGGTTAGTTGGGGTTTGTATGGGGAAGGAAGAGAAGTCGTCAAAGGGTGTTCCCGGCAGGTAAGTTGCATTCCCGTGGCTATTTCAGCAGAGCTGATGACTCTGCAGATCCCGCTCAGATCACCTGTTACAGCTACAACATGACATTGCGACATACTTCGGCTACAACACCTTCCTGGTGGATAAGCTGATGAAGCTTTTTCCCGCCGATGAGGTGCGCCTTTGGATGTCCGCTCAGTCAAGCTACCAAGCTGACAATATCGCAGGCTCTAGCCTTCTTCGAAGCAAATGAGTCCCCTCGGCCAGTCACTATCCGAGCTAATACCCTGCGGACCCGGCGGCGAGATCTTGCTCAAGCTCTCATCAACCGTGGCGTCAACCTTGAGCCCATCGCAAAGTGGAGCAAAGTCGGCCTTCAGGTTTTTGAGAGCAATGTCCCTATCGGTGAGCTCGCTACGAACTCAAACGGACGAGGCTGATGTGCTCAAGGTGCCACTCCCGAGTACTTGGCGGGGCATTACATGCTTCAGTCTGCATCCTCCTTCCTTCCCGTGATAGCCCTTGCACCACAACCCGATGAACGCATTCTCGACATGGCTTCGGCTCCCGGTGGCAAGGCCACCTATATCTCGGCCCTCCTGCAAAATACGGGTACTGTCTTTGCGAACGACTCGAACAAGCAACGAACAAAGTCACTGACCGCCAACATCCATCGAATGGGATGCAAGAACGTCGTGGTGTGCAACTATGATGCGAGGGAGTTCCCGCGGGTGATGGGCGGATTCGATCGGGTTTTGCTGGATGCGCCATGTTCGGGCACAGGCGTTATCAGTAAGGATGCGAGTGTCAAGGTCAACAAGGTGCGCTTGGTTCCTCTACTAGATATTTCTACTGACTGAAACATCCAGACCGAGCGCGACTTCCACCTTCTCTCGCAACTGCAGAAGCAGCTTATCCTATGTGCACTCGACTCATGCTCGCCGACGTCCTCAACAGGAGGATACGTCGTCTACTCCACCTGCTCCGTTTCGGTTGACGAGGATGAAGCTGTTGTCGAATACGCTCTACGAAAACGGCCGAATTGCAGACTCGTACCGACCGGTCTTGAATTCGGGGTTGAAGGATTCCGAAGCTTTGAGGGGAAGAATTTCCACTCGTCTATGAATCTCACGCGGAGGGTGTGTTCTTCCGTCCGGGTCATCACTACTGATCAGTGGCTTAGTTCTACCCGCATAAGCACAACATGGACGGCTTCTTTGTGGCCAAATTCAAGGTCGACAGGCGGGGCAAGCAAGCTCAGGTGAACGGGGTGGCGGAAGAGGTTCCCCCGCAGAAGATGATCAACGAGGCTGGAGACGTCGTGGAGGAGGGTATCGGAAAAGCGGCGTTTGACGAATCAGCGGATCAGGCGTATATCGAGGGTGGGCACCGCTCTGTCTTACCTGAAACTGATTTGCTGATGAGGTACAGAGAGCAAGCGGAAGCACCTATTCAAGACCAAGGGGATCAAGTTGAATACGAAGGTCGATGGGGCGAAGGAGGTGAAGGCTGTCAAAAATGGACAGATGAAGGTGCCGAAGGGAAAGAAGTTGACGGAAAAGCGGAGGGTGAAGTAAGGATCCCTTCACATCATCTTCGGCTTCGGAAGGCAGCATTCATATTGCATGCATCGTCACGGTTCACGATCCCAATTCACGTTCCGCTGAGCTCCACTCAGACTTTCACCTGTAGATAAGAATAATCAGATAAGCTTCCGATCGCAAGTCTCCCACGACGATATCGTCCTGCCTGATCAACCGACGCGGAGAACTTGATGTTTCCCGCAGTCACAGACAATCTTTGAGAAGCCGCGCTCTCGCTATGCCACTCATCAGTGTCTTCGTCACCTCCTCCGACACACATTCCGAGAGACGACTCGAGTCCTCCTTGACCATCCAGCAGCTGAAGGTCCGCTGCCCTCCCCTCTTCATAACAGCGAAGGCTTATTCCCAAGCTGATCAGAAGCTCCTCGCAGAACAAGCTCACTCCCATCACCGGTACTCAGCCTCAATATCAGCTCTTGCGCCTGTTGCGCTCGACAGACGCTACTGAGAGCTTGGCGACTCTGAGTGATGAGGGTAGGACGTTGTCGGACTATGGTGTTGAAGAATGGAATTGTATCAGAGTGAGCTGACTGACAGCCAAAGGCATCTCTGCTGCCGACGCAGAACGAAGACGTACTGATCAGCTCCTCTGTGCTGTAGGTGGAAAGTACAGATCCGACAGCACGGCCGGGCGAGTTTACCGACACAACAGCTGGGGACAAGTTCGAGCTCACACCCGAGGAATACGAAGCTCGGAATGGTGAACCTTCCCCTCTAGAGTTGACCGGACCGGACTGATCACTCGAAGATACCGTTTTAGCCCACCTCAGAGTCAACAAGCTCGGCCGTTTCGCGCCAACATCCACAAACCTCACCTCCCCTGCGCCACCACCATCCACCGTCCCCTCACGTATCCTTCACGGTGCCCGGTGCGAGGTGATCAGCGGAGAAGGCGGGACGCCGAAGCGGGGGACGGTGCGATATGTTGGCGAAGCGGCTATCGGGAGAGGTGGGGTGTGGGTGGGAGTGGAGTCAGATGAGCCGGTTGGCAAAGGGGATGGGTCGTGAGTCCGCTTGTTCCTGCTCTCCGAAGGAGTCGCTGCTCTGACGACACGCGAACTGACGGGGGAATCCTAGGGTGGACGGGAAGCGGTATTTCTCGTGTAGCGCATTGCATGCCGTTTTCGTTCGGCCGGAGAAGGTCACGGTTGGCAACTTCCCCGAAGAGGATCTGCTGGCGGATGACGATGACGAGATATGACATGACATGACTGCATGAGTATCGAAAATCTCGTCATACTGAGTGTCCTGAACGTATTCGACGTATTTCGCTCTACTCTCCCTTTGCATCCTGCTCTTCCTTCAATCACCTGCATGTTACCCCCCCCTCGCTCTATCTTCCTCCTAATCTCTATCCTCCTCTTCTCACCACTTCCCCCGGTTCTCAGTCTGATTCCATGAGCCGAGGCCCTTCTCTGAGTTTGATCTACTCACCGTCAATCGCAGCCACTCGCCTCATCGTACTCATCGTCCTTCCCGTCCTCCTCGACCCCACCAACAATCCCCTCCATCGACTCGCCTCTAGAAGAGACAGCCTCGTCGGTGTCCTCAAACTGCACCTTCAGCATTGCGTGGGTTTTTTGCGCCCCCCTCGGTCTCGCCTTGATCGGTAGTTTCTCCTCTTCCTCCACGACGGTCTCAGTATCGTGGTCGTCCGTCTCGCCTTCGTCGGCGCCAGGAGTGACCCCCAGCTCCGATTGAGTCGGCGAAGGGGAAGGTGAGGAAGTCCAAAGCGCACGACCTGTCTTGAGTCCCGGTAGGATCCTCTGATTCTGGTGAGTGATGAACGGGTGAACAAGAAAAGGCGTGGCTGACGTTATGGTAGAAATCATATAGTTCACTCCCCGTCCATCCTTCGGCTGTCTTCCCCTTTGAGACCTTCACCATATCCTTGCCTTCGGTACCCAGCTTCAGGCTGAGCTCGTGCCAGTCGCAGGTCTTCGAAGCTTCGAGCTTGGTCAAGATGAGCTGGAGGACGAAGTCCTTTGTGAGACTATGAGCAGAGTCCTTGATCGCAGTCTTCGGATTCTTTGGGTCCTGGAAGATCTCAAGAGTGGTTTTGAGGGAGGGTGATAAGGTGTTGCCGGGCTTCGTCTTGGACCCACGGGCTCTGTCGCGGGGTTTGGCGTAAGGCTTCGCGCGAGTCGAGGTGACTTTGGTTTTAGGCATGATGAGTTCCGTCTCGGATACGGACTGCTCGGAAGAGCCGTGAGTGGGGTGTAGCTCGAGCAGACTAGGTCACGAGTTTACGCGTATGATCCCATCAGAAGGATGAAAAGGTGAAAGAAGGATTGTAAATATATCGGCGAGTGGCGATCAGCTGATCTCACGTGGACGACCCTGACAATCCGTGCGTCCAAAGGAAGGGACTCGACTTCCCCCTGTACCATCACTGATGTCACTTTCAAGTCCTCTTCCTCCGATTCGACGATCCATTGGACTTCTTTTCAACCCATCTAGATAACTCCTTGACTTTTCAACTGCCGAGGTTCCCGGAATGCCCGGAATGCCCGCTATGTTGAAGTCCCCTCGCAAGGACAAGCCCTCAGCACCGTATCGCCCGTCTCCCAGCGCCGCCCTCGGATCACGATAGCGAGCCTAAGGTCGATTACTGGGTCCTCGAGGAAGAACGAGGTCTACAACTACAACACGCGCATGCTCGTCTCCCTTGTGCCAGCGGTAAGGACGAGCGGATCGTTCTTGATGCCAATGTTGATCCTTCTGGTCGCAGTCCGCCAAGACCGACTGGGAGAAGGTCGCGTCAGGCAGCAACAAGACCCACACTCGTAAAGACGGTTGTTCATTCCCTTAGAATTGATCGCTGATCGGGTTCTGGACAGAATGCTACGACGTGTGCGAAAGGTGATTCACCCTTCGCTTGTCAACGGTGATGCGTGGACGAAAGCTGGGCCAGGGTGGTCATCGGAGCAAAAGATCCAGACAGTGACCATGCTGGCTGTCCGTCCGATCAATCCGCCTGACTTGCCTGGTGGTTCACGTTGCAGGCGGCAAAGCCTGATTGGAAGGCTATTGCTGAGCATTTCCCTGGCCGCTGCAAGTCGCGTGAGCCGAATGATGCCGCTCGACATGGCTGGAGCTGATGAGGGTCAGAGGTCCAGGATGTGTTGGCGGAAGGTCGTTCTGCCGAGGTTGAAGCGCGGAGAGAAGGTCGAGTGAGCCATGGCTCGAAAGCAGGGATATCACGTAGATGGATCGCCTCGGCTCAACAAATCTGCGCGAAGCTCATACTGATTACCGGATACACCTTATCCAACTATTCGCTTATCCCGCCATATCCATCTTCCTCACGCACTCTGTCGCAGTATCGCCTCGCCGGCCGCGTCCTGACCCTACATCCCCCGAATATGGCGGATCCTTGCACTCGACGACACGCATACAATACTTTGTCAAGCCTCAACCCTTCAGAACAGCTCTCCAGATCTGCAATCTTCGAAGGGATTCTTCAACTATACTCAACATCTTCCCTCCATTTCATACCGACCACAGCTTGAAGGCACATCTATCCTATATTTTGCTCATCGGGATTCTCAACACCCGCCCTCCGATCGCTTTACGGCCACCCAACCCACCGCTTTTCGTCGAAACAGGAGAATCCGGGAATCTAGGCGACGGGTGGATGCGAGGATACCTGACGTCGGGAAAGAGATGGATCTCCAAGCGGCAGCGGTCGATGCTGGAATCTTGCGACATACTCAAGCGTGAGACTGGGGAGGGAAACGCTTGATCCTAGATGTGCTTTCCAAATCGCATGCCGTGTACGTCTCTGTGAGGGTGGCTGCTGTCCATCAAGTACTGAAAGCATAGTGGCGACGCCGACAACATTCCTTTGCCTACGCTATCTGGTTGACTTCACACCGGGCATGCATCAACACACGTCTCTCTCGTCACAAGGATAATAGCTACCTTTCATTAGCTGAACCTCTGATGTCACAGCGTTCCCACCTCGATTCGCAAATCGACTTTCGCCACCCTTACCCTTCGACTTGTCAATCCCCCAACACTATTTCCTCTCAGTCCATCCACTGCCGCCATTCACATTTACCTGCCATCGGAAAGAAAAACAAGCCGAGGATCATGCCATCCATCACCGATTTCATCGAGCCCACCATCCCTTCCATCCCGCGTCCGATACCGGGGGACATGCCCCTCGGGTCGGTCCCCTGATGGCAAATACGACGATGGTGACTCATCGTGGCTTGGACGGAGATTCGCTGAATGACCCTGAAGATACCATGCGATTATCCATGCAGTTCTATCCAGATTGTTATACCTTCTCTGGCCCACGCAATTTTTCTGGCTCCTTCTCCTCTTCCTTCCCTGGTGACTTCTTGACACCCTTCCCTATGATTCCGATACCTCGAAGCATGACGAGTGCCATTATGAGCGCCGCGAAGCTGCACCCTGCCCCTAACCAGAACGCGGCATGCAGACCAAACAGTAATGCGTCTGTTGGAGCCTTCCCCGCGTTCAGCCCTTTCGTCTGGTAAGCTTCGGCCATGACGGTGGTTAGAGCCTGCCCGATAGCTCCGCCTTGCACCAGCGTTTGGAACAGTGCTGAAAGCATGTCAGGATTGCGCTAAAGCGAGGATACAGAATTGACCTCCAGCGACGGATTGTTCTTCCGCCAGAGCGAGAGCAGAGACAAAGATCGACCCGGTGGCCCTGAGGCTATGCCTGTTTAGTCGCGTTTGCGGAAGGAAGGGTCGGCTCACAAGTCCGCTCCCATGACACTCATTCACATGGCCTGGAAGGGAGAGCGCCAATACGACGTGTCCGCTTGGCAGGTCGCCATAAGAACGTCCCTACACTGTTTCAATTCAGCTACTCAGCCCTCGATGCTGGCTCTAAACATTTACGCAGTAGCCATGATGCCTAGACACACATGCATTGCGTCGGCACTGGCGCCACGAGCTTGGCGAGGAGCACGTTGCAGAGGATCCCTGATACGGAGCAGGGGAGGAAGCGGAGCATCGAGCCGATGGGACCGGTGTTCTGCACTTGCTGATAGAAAAGAGTCGCATGGTGCAGAAGTGTCTGATAAGGGTTGATCAGTCCGTCATTTGTATGATGACAAGGTGCGACTCACGACAAAGACCCATCCACGAGATGAAGCCGATAGCGTAGACCGACGCGAGACGACCGCTTGCTCGAGTGAAGAGTTTCAGGCGAATGAGTGGTGGTCGGGAGGTGTTGTTGATGACGTGACGTTCCCAAAAGAAGCATGAGGCAATCATGAGGATGGTGATGATGAGCAGGGCAATGATGTCTACAAGAAGCATTAGTAAAACAAGCGAAACGACACAATCAGCCCACATCCTGTCCTCCATCCATGTGGTGCGGTCTGGCCATCACTGATGTTAAATTGCAGAAAGATCAAGCCGACGGTAATGAGCCAGGCGCCGACCCGCTTGTCGACGGTATGTATTGCGTCCTGAGGGACGAAGAAGAATCCTGTGATGGCGACCCCACTTGCGAGGCCAGCGAAGACCCACAGAGTGGCGTGCCACGTGGTGCTGTTGTCTATGTCAGACAGAATCAGGATGCTGGGTCATTTTACGGCGCATACGACGTGAGGACACCTCCTGGGACAAGACCGATCCCACCACCGACGGGTGGTGCCTGCAGAAAAGGCTGCGAATGCGGTTGAGCGAGATCGACCTGAGAAGTTGGCTGCGATGATACCAATGGCGCTCGTTATCCTGTCATCCATTCGCGATCAGCAGGATGGGGCATTCGTGATGCTGATGTACTCATCCCATCGACGCGCCCGAGCCCGCCAATGCACGCGAATCACCAGCCCCGCTCCATTCTTCAGAAAACCCCCAATCAAGCACCAAACGGCATACCATCCTAATCCACACATGAACACCAATTTCCGACCATGCACATCCGCCATACGTCCGGCTAGAAGGAGGAAGCATCCGCTTGTATGGGTGAGAGCCGAGGCGATCCATTGCAGAGCGGCTTCGCGCATGTTGAGGTCGGTCTGGATGGTGGGGAGAGCGATGTCAAAGCCATGGATCCGCCAGCGTACATGCACATCGTACATGTGACTATTGCAGCGACCAGTACGAGGCGAGGGCTAGAGAGGGGAGGTCGCGAGGATGATGCGGCGGGGATCAGGGGTGGGTGGGACGGAGCGGTTGGAAAGGGTTGGTTGGAATGATGATCCGACTGCCTTCTTGTCGTCGTCGGTTCCCGAGGAGCACTCAAGACCCTCCATCAATGTATGCACGCTGGTGTTGGTCGAGGAAGGGTCTACCTCGACACCTCCCGCATCTCCCAGAGTGGTCGCGAGTGGAACATTGGCTGGTTCGGGAGGAAGGGTGGCTGTGCCTGCAGCGAGGGCTTCCGAGGGAGTGATGTCGGTCTCTAATCCGGGATCAGACATCATGGGGTCCGCGATGGTGTTTCGAACGGCTCTGACTGGCCGAGCCTCGAATCACTGGATCGTTGTGGTGGGAAGGATGTCGAGTGTGTTGGGATTACGAGCTGGGCGAGTGCGTTTGAGTACTTGTTGATGAGACGCGGGAAGATAGGGCAGCGAGGCTACAAAAATACCTTTCAGACAATACTATACAGCATGGACGAGCCGGGACAAGTAGACAAGTATACAGAGAAACGGGTATAAGAATAGTATTTCGCTGAAAAGCAACCTGGCACGAACCGTCTCAGGCAGGTTCCGGCCGAAAAGAATGGGGAGATAATCCGAGAATAATTCGGGGCAGAGCTGGAATCGATTCCGGTACTCCATCCTGCTTGTATCTAGTTGCATCAACCTTGTCTTGACCAATTAAGTGAGATTCAATGATACTGAGTCGTGCAACACAATCTCCTTGAAGAACGAATGCTGCTTTGTCTCGCCTTTATGGACGGATCAGGCGGGACCAGTGATTTAGCGCCTTCAGCTACTCTGTCGAAGGCATCAGGGCTAGCCAAATCAGTAAGCTGCCTGTACTCGTCCGCGTGATTCTGCCATCAAGACCGCGTCGGTGGATGCACAATAGCTGACGGACGAGTGTTAGGTTTGCTTCACCATAAGAGTCCACCTCAGCCTTGTGATGAGACCCCTTCCTCGACCTCCACGCGGATTGCTGTCAAGCTACTCTTGGACTCCTTGTACGGTCTGGAACTTCGTCATTATGATCACGATCGCCTCGTGCTGGTCACCTTGACGAAGACGGGAGGTGACAACACTCAGCGGTGAAACTTGTCAGAGTGCTATCGGCTTTCCACAGAAGCGATACGCGGGTAGAGCTTCAGTGCGCGCATCTGGTGAGCCCGCCGTTACACATGTTTTGCGCCGTACAGCTATGATTCGCTCCAGCAAGCCGACACGATCACTATCCTCCCGGCTTTACGGCCCAAGGTCACTGCGCATCTTCCTCAGCACCGGTCCCAGCGACCCTTCTGCGAGTCGACTTTCACTTGCCCCGTTGGCTCGCTTCCGTATGACCCGCAGGCTAGGAGGCCATGTCTGGGGGGAAGGCCCAAGGACCACCGGAGGAGAACCCAGAGGCCGGTTGTCGCTGAGCGGGATAGGGGCAGAGAAGCTGTTCATAGGCGATGGACGATCAACTCCTGGCGGTCTAGCGCGTTTGGGGCGATCGTTACGGCTTGTCAAACGCAAACCCCGTTGCGCCCGCATATGGTTCTTCCGTACAGGCTGGATGATAGTGTTTTTTTAGCGCGAGGGCGGTCTCTAAAAGTCGCTGCCATGTGACAATAGAGCAGTCCTCGAACGCCGCAGGGCCACGAGCATGACGCGTGGCAGTCAATCCGTCACGATTGCTGGGGCCCGAGTCGAGATTGGCTACAGAAGTAAGAGAAAAAAGATGAAATTAGTCGGTCGGAGAGCAGATTTCGTCGAGCGAATAACGTCTGTGACGAGGCGATGGCTGGACGTCGAGGAGGGACATCCATATGGATCGCAACGTGCCTACACACCCTCGCAAGCACCTTCCTCACGTCGAATCGTGGAGCTCTGACGCTGACGAGGTCATATGCTTCCGAGATCTATCGGAGAACGCCGCGGAACTCTGCGCGACTGACTTTCCGCACGGACCACCTCCTGTCGTCAACCCAGCCCACTCTTTCCTCCTTGCTCGGTCTGCGCGTTTCTCTGGATTCCCAGCTCTTTCGGTCAGTACATTCAGCCATCTCAAACGACCATCGCCTCGCACCTCGATCTCCCACTCTACTTCAGGCTAGTTTCGAAGGCCCGAGCAACACTCAAAACATGGACGATCACTCAACCCCCGTCAGACCCCTGACTAGTTGATTTCTCCGAAACCGGAAACTTCTAGTCCACAAATCTCGAACTTTCCGACCTTCCTTCATCCTATCTTTCGCCCTCTTTTTCGTGTGGTTTGATACTTTCTCGTTTGCTTTGTCCGGAGAGCCGCATAAGGACATTCGTTCATAGGTAGACGTTTCTGGCATCGAGCATTGCTCTGAAGAGCTTCACGACCTGCATTCCCCATTTCCCGCCATTCATACTCATCGTTTTTCAAGTCTTTTGATATTCACGCCCTCGCGGCTCACATAGCTCCCCTTTGAGACGCTTCCACGTCTGCGCGAGTCCTTAACTAGAGGTGGCAAGAGGGCGACCATGTCCCTGACTCCGTCGGACAGCTCTAAACAGGTCAGTACCTTACTTCTCTACCCCTTCAGCAGTATGAGCGACGCGTTGACGCTGACGATGTGTCTTTCATGCGGTCCTCCCCGATATAATGCCTATCAATATCTATTTTCTTCCGACTCTTTTCCACCATATCGATTTCAGCCGAACATGCTCAAGTCGAATCTTGGCGCTTTTGCTCGATTCAGGACGAGGAAGCCCGTACCGAGTTCGCTTAGGTGAGCCAGCTCGCTTCAAAAGGCATCCAAGTCATCACCCAAAAGCTGACGACAGGATAACAGGGATGTCTTCGACGCTTCACCGATCAAGACCGCGACCACTAGCGATGAACGCTACGAGCAGTGGAAAGAAGAGTTCGGGAGACCAGTCCAGACGAACAGCGAGGTCCAACAAGTACGTACGCTATGCGTGTCCCCCCTGTTGTAGTGCATCACAGGCATGGGAGACTTGCTGACCAACTATGGTCTAGCTCAATCCCCGTTCATCTGTTTTCCAACCTTCAGTGAGCCCAAAGACCACGATGCCCGACCTCTCGAAGCTGTCCCTTTCAGACAAGGGCTCCAGTGCCAACTCAGGGGACGGTTTCAGGGTGAGCCTCAGGTCGTGGAAGCCTTCAAAACTGACAAGTGAAGTAGATGAGCGAGGTAGACGCTGCCGAGAACTCGGAGCAGCCAAGGAGCCAGTATCGTAAGCACTTCTCGCTCATTCTGACACTCCATCTCCGTCAGTTGCTGATTTCGATGACCTGTTCATGATCAGTCTTACCCATCACTTCACGGCAGTCGACTTCAATGCAGGGTTCTCCCTCACCCTGGAGAGATCTTACCTGTCCTCCGTTCACGCCATACACTCCGCACTCCGCTGCGTCTTTCGGAACCCCTCAGACGCCTTATACCCCCCAAGTCCTCTACTGGCGAGCGACGGGGTCTAATGACGACGGTCTGAAAGGTATACGCAGTGACGTTACTGCCCTGCCTGACATTGGCGTTCAAATGGAGAGCGCCGGGGAGCTTGGAAGGTATTTGATGGTGAATGATTTTGGTTCCTTGGCTCAAATGGCGGACTGATCGCACGAGTAGGTCACGAATATCCCAAAGACGGTCTCAGCGGAGGCTATCAAGAACATGATCGGCGTGAGTCCTCATCCATCGGGATTGAGGCCAGTGGCTGAGGAGTACTTTAGCACATGGCAAACTTCAAGGTGATAGTCGCCGATCATCTTGAGACCAAAGGCATGGTAAGTCTTGCTCGGGGACGCGGAACAGCCGTTGACGATTCGATCTCATGCGAAGATCATCGTCGCGTTCTACGACTCTCGCGAGGCGGCCAAGCTCTTCGACAAGCTACGGAACAATACGGTGGGCTTTGCAGAAGGCACCAGTCCGATGCAGCTTCACTGCTATCAGGTGAAAAGGGAAGTGGTCGAACAAGTGAGCCTTTTTAGTCATCTTACACATTGTTCTGCGATTGATAACGGCTAGACCACTGGTCGTAACCGCGAATACGACCCAATGTGGGAAGGCTCGGAGTCGGTAATTGTGGTGGAGATAGGTGGAGAGTACAATCTGACGATACAGACGATGAAGGTTCGTCTTTCCGAAAATCACAGTGGAAAACAACGCTGATAAGATCAGGATTGTCTATGCCTGGCAGGCGACCTGCAAAGATTGCAGCCAGTCGGGCTCCAGGGCAAGGTAAATGCTGACGAATGAGACAAGACATCGCTGACGCTTCATTTGCAGAGGTTTGTTGCCGAGTTCTTCGATACGCGCGACGCGATTACAGCGGTCGAAACTCTCGACGGTCGTGTTGTTGGTGGGGCTAGCCTGAGCGCAAAGCTTCTCGCCCATGCCGTCGACTCGTCCGCCAAGCCAGATGGACCAGCTCTCCATTACTCGACCGGGGCAAGCTTCACCCTCGGGTCGGCCGCGTACAACCCGGGCAGCTTTCTTCACGCGGGCGCGATGGGCAATGCCGCATCTACCTCGAGCAAGGATCGCCATCCCATTGGGGACGACCCATTTCTTGTCGACCCGTCACTGGCTACACCTGAGCCATTTGCGACCATTCCTACTGGCGCGACTAGCGATACGACCTATCGATACAAGACTCCTCCTGGCGAGACCTCATTTCAAGGCATGAGACACTCGGATGGTCCTCGCGAGTCTGGCGGCTATGCCTACCACGAGACTCCGCCACATCTTACCGCTATGGGAAGAAGGATGACGGAGCCAGGAGCCTTACAAAGCATCGTCAACCGTTGCGACATATCGGCGCGGTCCCGGCAAGGACATGGACTCGGTAGCTCCTACAGTCCGCACGACAAGCAGGCGATACCTGAGCAGAACAGGGTGTTTCCAGAGAGGATTGTTTCTGGTGAGTTGTGGTACCTTCGTGCGGGTGTATTCTCTGAATTTGGCCAGGTCTCGACTCTCGCACGACTCTGATGATCAAGGATGTTCCCGTACGCCCAGAATCTGCTCTTCGTCCAGACTTATGCCTTTACAGAACAAGCTGTCCCGCCAGGAAATGGTCGACATTCTCAATGCTGTCAGTCCTTCTGCCGTGGTCGTGGATACTGCTTATCGCCACGTACAGGTCGTACCAGGAGGTTTCGATTTCGTGTATCTGCGATTCGACTTCGACAATCGCTGCAACGTATGCGGAACCTCTCAACGTCTGGTTTGAGAACGCTCATACACCTCTTCAGGTCGGCTATGCCTTTGTTAACTTCTCGTCGGTCAAGTCGCTCTACGATTTCATCCGTGCTAGGGTAGGAAAAAAGTGGAATATATTCTCGAGTGAAAAGGTACTCCAGGTATGTCCTGTCCCATGTCTTGTGGTATCAGGTACTGACGAGAGCGATGGCAGGTCTGCTATGCAACCATCCAGTCGGTATCTCGCTCAGCACATCGTTCTTTTATAACGCTCGTTGTTTCTATTCAGAGGCAAGGCTTCTCTCATCAATAAGTTCAGGTATGTCCCTGTTATGACGATGGGGACGATCTCACAGAAGTGTTCAGGAATTCCGCGGTCATGGGAGTCTTGGAGCCTTGGAGGCCGCAGATCTTCTAGTAGGTATCGCCGACGTGTCCTGCACGATCTGATCAATCCGTGCAGCTCAAGCGGATCCCTCCAGGGCATGCCGGTACGTTTGTGTCGTTCGTATGAGATCGTCTCGCTGACCCGCGTTCCGGAATCTGCAGGAGCATTTCCCAGATGTTCGTCGTCCGCTCCACTTGTGGCTTGCGACTGAGAAATGACAGTCTGACAACCTCGCTCAGAGGCAGAAGTCCGGCACGGCTCGCTTGTCCAGCCTATCCGGTATATTGCTATTCCGAGGCTCACATGAACTCGCTGACGACGTGACAGGCTCATATGCGCCGTCTCCCAGATTCGGTAACGATGAGCCGTACAACTACGCCAACTCCGTCTTCGATGCCTCGTACGGCTGCTAAGTCTCCTCTCATGGACCTTCTGCTTGTCCAGTATCCGGGCTTGTAGGCAATGCTTATAGCTTGGTTCTTTGCTTCGGTATCTGTCTACCTTGTTCCTAAGCGCGGCGCTGTTTGCCTTGCTATTTGTGGTCTAGCGTTGCCTTCCCTCCATTTTGGTCTTACTTTATCGTTCCTCTAGCATCCGACAGACACGCATCCATCGACAAGAAACCGCATCGTTCACGTTCATCATCGAGTCATCATTGTAGATCTTCGCTCATTTCCGTACATTTCCCATGCCGATCATGTCTCACTCTCAAGATTCCATTCTGCATCATACCTCATGCGAAAGCACATCATGCATTCATGTTCTCGTCCGATGCCTTGTAAACATGGAAATTAGAGTCCATACTGTTGCATCGCAACCCAAATGCTGCTAAGATGCTTGATTACCGAAATACTTCTCCATGACCGCTGCCCTGATCTTCCCCTTGGGAGCCACCTTCCCCGTCCAGAGCTGGAATTGCTTGAATCCTTGCAAGCAGAGGATTTCAACTCCAGGCACAGTCTTCCATCCTTCTCTCCCTTCCGCTAGCCGTAGGAGTGCCGTCAAGTATGGCTTGTACGCCATATCAATAGCCACGCCCCTTTCCGCGCTCAGCAAGACGTCCGGGTCTAGGTAGATCCCCTCGGCGGTCTTGTCGATGGTCAGACTGTCACCAGGGACAGTGGAGATGACCACCGCTGGAGACGATTGGAGGGTGGACGAGGTGAGCTGGTCGATGACGCTGATATTGTATTCCACGGGGAACGAATCCTTCACTCGCTGAGCATTCTCGAGTGTTCGATTAAAAAGGAGGATGCTGGATGCGCCAAGCTTGTGAAGCATATAGATCGCGGCTCGACACGTCCCGCCCGCTCCGATGACGAGACCTGCGAGACCTGCTGATCGGGCGCTTGGGGGAAGGTTCAAGCTCGCTGCTTCATGTATGGCTTGCCAGTCAGTGTTCTCGCCATGCAGCTGTCCGTCACAGGGAACGATCGTATTGACTGCCCCGATGATCTTTGCGTCCTCGGAAATCGAGTCAAGGTGCTCCATGATCTTGAGCTTCAGCGGTATAGTCACTGACGCTCCACCAAAGTCGGGTGCTGAAATGGCGTGCAAGACTACCTTGGTAGGCTCGTCGGACTCGAGGAGAGAGTAGGTGTGTGGATAACCGAGAGTATGGAAGCCGGTATTGTGGAGTGAAGGGGAAACAGAATGGGCGATCGGACTGCCCAAGAGGAAGAAGCGTTCAGATGGCAGAAGACCCATGAGAGCTCGGGCCTGATTGATCTCTCGTACCGAAAGTTGGCCAGGGGCAGCTCGTGAGGGCAATAGCGGGTGGGTGACAGGGGTGAGGATGAAATTTGTGATTCGTGAGAGCTGACCGAGTGCGCCCATGTTGATGGCAAGGAGCGGCTTGGCGTTCTGAACGGAGGATACCTGACTAGCGAAGATCGACAAGGCGGCGTTATCGCTTGATTGCTTTGCGGTACCGACAATCTTGATGACGTCGCCGTACTTGGCGCTCACTTCGTACTTTTGCCGTACCTCGGGACCATCCCATTTCATCGTCCCAGTCCAGTCATGCCACGATGCAATGATGTGAGAACGCCGCTTCTCCTTCGTGACAATGTCCAGTAGGCTCGTAGGCCACGCCATTTCGAGGTCGACGTACTCGCAGGCCGAGCGGAGACCGAGCTGAACCATCTCGTGGTATACGTTGGGCTTGTCGCTGGGCGCCATCCCGCCTTGATCCTTTGAACGGACGGAGAAGACGATAGGCAGCTCGGTGACAAGGCGGAGCATCGAGAGCTGCTTGGCCACGTAATCAAGCGGCGGGAGGGCAGGCGGAGTGGGAGTTGAGCCGCTTGAGCTGAGCAGGTCGACCCGGAGTTCCACGGCATCGGCGCCCTCAGTGAGCTCGGGCACTTGAGCAAGGAATGGTTTCATGTCCGGGAAGGTGAGGGAAAGGAAGGTTGTCGAATTGTCCGCTGATAAGCGGGGTCGATTGGAAGATAGTCCCAGAATGAGTCGGAAAAATCTCGAACACTCCGCCCTCATTGCGCGATGATGGTCCTCCTGCGTCTGTCCGGCAAGTGGCTCGAGGGTGTTGTAGAACTCGTGATTCGAGCATTGGCAAAACCAGGGCAGCCGTCGCTTGTAGACATCTGCGAATGCCTCTCCCCAATTCGGTCGGACCGTAGTGCTTCCTATTGAAGTGAGGTATCCCTCGATCGCCTCAAGTTCCCGGGTGACGTAGACCACATTCCCGCCTTTCGCGATATGCGCGGATAGCAGATTCCTCGCCTCCACCGACTCGACTATTCCTCCGCCTAGACCTATGACAACGGGCTCTGGCCCAGCATCGCTCATATCGTCGGCTGGGAATGACGAATCGAATTCCACCTCCGCGTGGCCATTGGACAGAGGCGCAGGACCATTGCTTTGTGCAATGATATTGTGCGAATCACGAGCGCCAGCAGAGGATGAGGTCGATATCGCTACCGATTGTATGGCTGGGATGCCCATAGAGTCGGTTTCCAATGAGGCGCACTGTCGATGCTTAGCTGCGAGTCCCTGAATAGTGGAAACGATCTCGCGCCAGTCTGTCATCTTGCCGGGACCTTGACTTTAAGTCAGTGAACGGGACATTTTCGTCTCTCGCAAGCCTACCTTCGTCACCGCATGCCAGTCGACCGGCACCTTGAGGCCCAAGGACCGTATACTTCAGCTGATTCTGTACGATTTCGAGATGACCGGCTGTGAGGAGATGTTGATACATATGGGTATTCATCGCTGGACAGATGATGGTGGGTGTGTCTGGAGAAAGCGCACGAAGCAGCGAAGTCTAAATAGGTTAGCAACTTAACCACGACCAGAAATGTGATACGCACGGCGAGATTGTCGCAGACCCCTCCGGCTATTTTTGCGAGCATGTCCGCTGAGCAGGGAGCGATGACGACCAGGTCGGCCCATCTTCGAAGCTACAGTGACTGGTAAGGATAGGCTCAAATGGTCATACTATGTCCTCACTTCGATATGCAAGATTGGGTCCCCGACCTTCTTCCAATCCTATTCGTATATCAGATTACCTGGGATCTGATTGAGCGATCTGATCTGCTCACCGACCACTCGTCTGCGTCCGTCCACACTCGCACACCGTTACCATCGTCCAAGCTGTTCGGATTTGACCCCTCAATTGACCCATTCGGCATCGGATTGGGATGATGCTTGTCTGCTTGAAGTGCGGACAGGACTGACGCGTCAATCGATCCTTGCGAATAGAACTGTAAAGAGGAACGGGTTGCTACAACTTGCATCGCAATATCACGTTCCTGCGTGGCTTCAGCCGTTACACGCCATACCTGGTCGAGATAGCTCACTTTGCTCAGAGCTCCAACAATATCAGGCATTTTGACGCTTGCAACGCTACCAGACGTAATCAGAACCACCCGGAAAAGTCCGTCTTTGCGATCCGGTCGATGTTCCGCCGAGACGAAGGGGCGTTCGGGCTTTGCCGGTAGTCGAGATAGTCCGGCTGAGGCATTCTGTCGGCCATGTGGTGCCAGAGATCGGGATCTTGGGGTATGATTGCTCCGCTTGCCACGCGTGAAGTGTCGGAGCAGCTCCGTCTCGGTCTTACGGAAAGCAGTCCAGTCGTGAGCAGTGACATATTCGGAGACGGAACTTCCCGTGTGCTGGGAAAATACGTCGTCCGCATCGATATACGTGCCGCCAAGTACATCGGCAGCCATCCTTCCGATATAGGATTTGCCGACACCACGCATGCCGATGAGGAAGGTTGGCGTGATTACATGTCCGTCTCCATTCGCCAGCGGCACAGC